>Ga0308175_100000060_pt1 | contig 89085 bp, 61 predicted proteins | sample PhyCR1_3_FD_203893 | JGI IMG/M metagenome (GOLD analysis project Ga0308175, IMG submission 203893) | Soil microbial communities from UC Gill Tract Community Farm, Albany, California, United States - DLSLS.C.R1 | ecosystem: Environmental > Terrestrial > Soil > Agricultural land | place: USA...
CCATCGTCCTCGACGTGCCCACCGTGACCGGCTGCGAGAACCTCCTCATGGCCGCCGCGCTCGCCAAGGGCCGCAGCGTGATCGAGAACGCGGCCCGCGAGCCCGAGGTCGAGGAGCTCGCGCTCGTGCTCAACAAGATGGGCGCGAAGATCCAGGGCGCCGGCACGTCGATCATCACGATCGAAGGCGTCGACGAGCTGCACCCGATCGAGCACGCCATCATTCCCGACCGCATCGAGGCCGGGACGTTCGCGGTGGCGGCGGCGATGACGCGCGGCGACGTCCTGCTCGAGGGCGCGCGCCCCGAGCACCTCGAGGCGGTGGTCGCCAAGCTGCGCGCGACCGGGGCCGAGGTCGCGGCCGAGGCCGGGGGGCTGCGCGTGCGGGGCCATGCCGAGATCTCCGCGGTCGACATCGTCACCCAGCCGCACCCGGGGTTCCCGACCGACATGCAGGCGCAGTTCATGGTCCTGGCGTGCCTCGCCAGGGGCCAGTCGGTCATCAAGGAGATGATCTTCGAGAACCGCTACATGCACGTCCCCGAGCTCGGCCGGATGGGCGCCGACATCCAGATCGACGGCCGGATCGCGGTGGTCCGCGGCGGGGCGAAGCTGACCGGCGCTCAGGTGATGGCGACCGATCTGCGGGCCTCGGCGAGCCTGATCCTCGCGGGCCTGGTCGCCGGCGGCAAGACCGAGGTCCTGCGCGTCTATCATCTAGATCGCGGTTACGAGGCGATCGAGAAGAAGCTGCGCGCCGTTGGTGCGAAGATCAAGCGCGCCAGGCAGTAGCACCGCCCAGGTCCGTTGCCCATGACCCGCCCGATCATCCTCGCCCTCCCCAAGGGCCGAATCCTCGAAGAGGCCGCCGCCGTGTTCGGCCGCGCCGGCTACGACGTCTCCCCGGTCCTGGGCGACTCGCGGCGGCTCGTCCACGAGTGCGGCGCCTTGCGCGTCCTCATCCTGCGCAGCTCCGATATCGCGACCTACGTCGCCCACGGGGCGGCCGACGTCGGGGTGGCGGGCAGCGACGTGCTCGACGAGGACGGCCGCGACCTGTTCGAGCCGCTCGATCTCGCGATCGGCCGCTGCCGGATGATCGTCGCGGAGCGCGCCGAGCAGCTCGCGCCGGGGGCGCCGGGTGCCGCCACACGCGACAGGTGGGATGAATCGCACGACCGGGCCCAGGCCCACCTGCGGGTCGCCACGAAGTATCCTCGCACGGCGCGTGCCTACCTCCAGCGCAAGGGGATCACCGCCGAGGTCATCAAGCTGTCCGGGGCGATCGAGCTCGGGCCCCTGACCGGCCTGTGCGACCAGATCGTCGATATCACCCAGACTGGCGAGACGTTGCGCCAGAACGGCCTCGTCGAGATCGACACCGTTGCGCAAATTTCGTCTCGGCTGGTCGTCAACCCGGCCCGGCTCAAGCTCGATGGCGACCGGCTGGGAGCCCTGATCGACGCCCTCGAACGCGCGGTTCGCTGACTCCCGCGGCGCGTGACGCACGATCCACGTGTACACTGCCGTCAGGTGTCGTCCGACCTACGACCGTTCGTCGCCGAAGAGATCCGGCTGCACCCCCGGGTGGCGTATCAAGGCCTCCTGTCCGAGGAAGGTGCGGCGACCCGCGTGGCCGCGGCGCTCCCCGCGCTCCAGCGGTTCCGCCACGACTACGCCGGGGCGATCTCCATCGTCGACTGGGACCACCGGCTGCCGTCGCAGAACCTGGTGCTCCGGATCTACGGCTACTATGGCGAGGACACGCTGGACGCCGGCTACGAGGCGTTCGACGACCGGCTCGACCAGATCGCCGAGCGCGACAAGTACCCCGAGTTCGACGTCCCCGACTTCGACGGGCTGGCCGCCGATGAAGCCTACGAGATCGAGCTGTCGCCCGCCGGCCAGATCGGCCGCTGCCGGTTGACCTCGGCGTGGCGCCGGACCGTGGCCTCACGCGACGCGGCCACCGCGGTGACGCTGGTGCAGGGTTGTGACGAGTACCAGAAGCTGGTGGCGTCGTCGCCGTCGCGGCCGACCTACCTCGGTGACCTCGAGGCGGTCTCGTGGACCCCGCCGTGCGAGACCGAGCACGAGCGCTGGACCCTCGACGTCTGGTACCTCCTGGCGTTCGACGGCCGGATCGGCTCGGGCCGGAGCTTCCTCGCCGATCTCGAGACCAAGCAGATCATCTCGGTCCGCGACTTCTCCGTCCGTACCGGCTGAGCCTGCGACGCAGCTCGCCGAGTCGCGGACGCGGGGCGCCGGCTGGTGGGGGCTACGTACCGCTCGCGCGCCGCACCTGCTCGGGTGCCCGGCCGAGCGTGCGGCCCAGCTCGTCGGCCAGGACGTCACGGACCTCCGCAATGTCGAGCGGCGCGCCCTGCTGTTCGGCCATCGAGGTCATCACTGACGACTCGAAGCCGCACGGGTTGATCCGCCGGAAGTACGCGAGATCGGCGGTGACGTTGAGGGCGAGGCCATGGAACGTGACCCACTTGCGGCACGCGATGCCCATCGAGCACAGCTTGCGACGCACCCCGGCCGGCGTGGTCATCCATACCCCGGTCTTGCCGGGCTCCCGGTCGGCCGGCAGGCCGAACCGCGCGCAGGTCGCGATCACCGCCTCCTCGAGGTTGCGCAGGTAGCGATGCAGGTCGCGCTCGCCATCGCCGAGCAGGACGATCGGGTATGCGACGATCTGCCCGGGGCCGTGGTAGGTGACGTCGCCGCCGCGCTCGATGTCGATCACCTCGACGTCGCCGGGCACGAGCACGTTGGCCAAGGCCTCGCGTCGCCTGCCCAGCGTGAACACGTGGGGATGCTCGACGAGCAAGAGCGTGTCGGGCGCCGTGTCCTTGTGGCGCTGCTCGACCAGCGCGAGCTGGCGGGCCCAGGTCTCGCGGAACGGCTCGGTGCCCAGATCGACGACGCTCCATGCGCGCATCGATCGGTCGATACCACGGATCATTTCATGTGCCTATCGCCCGCTGGAATGCCGCCGCGGCGCGACCGGTTCTCGGGGCCATGGAGCTCGCGCAGGTCTCGGTTCGAACGCTCGTGAAGATCGTACTGACGGGCGTGGTCGTGACGGCGGGGGGCAGGTTCCTGGCCGAACGGCCACACGGCGAGGCGCGATACTATCTGGCCGATGACCTGATCGCGAGCGGCCTGCGGGCGCACGAGGGCGAGACCCTGCGCGTCCACGGCTTCGTCGAGGCCGGGACCATCGAGCGCGTGTACGACGACGACCTGCTCCACCGCTTCCGGCTGATCTGGCACGGCGTCGGGTTGCCGGTGCGGGCGAGCGGCCCCCTGCCCGATACGTTCCGGGATCAGGCCGAGGTGATCGTCGCCGGGCAGCTCGTCTACCGCGACGGCGAGTGGCGGATCGAAGGCACCGCCGTGATGGCGAAGTGCCCGGGCAAGTACGATGGCGCGCCAACAAGGCCCGCCCGGCCCGTGTTCAAGTAGTCACGACGTCCACGCACGGGGAGGCGTCGACGACCTGCGCCGGCAAGCGCCGCGCGCCTCAGCGGTTGATGATGTGGACGGCCTCGCCCATCGCGGCGGCGGCGGCCTCCATCATCGCCTCCGACAGCGTCGGGTGCGGGTGGATCGTGAGCTGGAGATCTTCGGCGACGGCGCCCATCTCGATCGCCAGGGTCGCTTCGGAGATCAGGTCGCTGCCGCCGTTGCCGGCGATGTGGACGCCGAGCAGCTCGCCGGTCCTGGCGTCGGCGATGACCTTGACGAAGCCTTCTGTATCGTTGACCGACAGCGCGCGACCGAGCGCGGCGAACGGGAACTTGCCGATCTTGAGCTCGGTGTGGCCCTTGGCCTTGGCCTCATCCTCGGTGAGCCCGGTCGACGAGATCTCGGGATCGGTGAACACGACCGCCGGGATGGTGCGGACGTCGAACGCGGCGTTGTGGCCGGCGATGACCTCGGCGACGACCTCGCCCTCCTTGGTGGCCTTGTGCGCGAGCATCATGCCGCCGATCAGATCGCCGATCGCGTAGATGCCGGCGACGTTGGTGCGCAGGCGATCGTCGGCGACGACGAACCCGCCCTTGCCGACGGTGACGCCGGCCTGGTCGAGGCCGAGGTTATCGCTGTTGGGCCGGCGGCCGACCGAAAGCAGGATCTTGTCGGCGTCGATCGTGGCGGTCTTGCCGTCCGCCAGCTCGACGGTCATGACCGCGCGATCGCCCTTGTTCTCCCAGGTCTTGGCCTTGGTGTTGAGCATGACCTCGACGCCCATCTTCTTGAGCTTGCGCTCGACGACGGCGACGCAGTCTTTATCCATCGTGCCGAGCAGCCGCGGCATCGCCTCGACGACGGTGACCTTGCTGCCGAACTTCGCGTAGCACATGCCGAGCTCGAGGCCGATGTAGCCGCCGCCGATCACGATCAGCCGCGGCGGCACCTGGGTCAGCGCGAGGGCGCCGGTCGAGTCGATGATGCGATCCTGGTCGATCTTGAAGCCCGGGATCTCGACCGGCCGCGAGCCGGTCGCGAGCACGACGTTCTTGGCGATGATCGTCTGCTCGCCGGTCTTGGTCTTCACCGTGATGCGGTGGCCGTCCGGGCCGGGCTTGCCGAGCGTCGCCTGGCCCTCGATGATCTCGACCTTGTTGCCCTTGAGCAGGGTGCGGACGCCGCTGGTGAGCTTGCCCACCACGCCGCCCTTCCAGGTCTGGAGCTTGGCCATGTCGAGCACCGGCTTGCCGGTGATCGTGATGCCGATGTCGTCGGAGTGGCCGAGCTTGTCGAACATCTTGGCGGCGTGGATCACGGCCTTGGACGGGATGCACCCGACGTTGAGGCACACCCCGCCGATGTACTCGCGCTCGATGATGGCGGTCTTGATCTTGAGCTGACCGAGCCGGATCGCGGCGGGGTACCCACCGGGGCCGGCTCCGATCACCACGGCGTCGAAACGTTGCTCCGTCATGCGCGCGTCATACCACGCTCCTAACCTGAAAAATTACCGGCGGCCTGTGCGATCGCGTGATCCTCGCGGCGAGGCGTCGCTCGTCGCGCCACCCGGCTCGCCATGACCGCATGGTCATCGGATGGGCGTGAACGTCGCGGTGAGCCGGAATGCCGCGGCAGTCTCGCCAACCGCGACCGTCGTGAGATGACCGTCATCGATCATCTACGGGAGTCAATCATGCGCATCTCATCGAACTCGACCGGTGATTCCACGACACTTCATATTCATGCCGTTCGGCTCGATGCCGCGGTTGCGCAGGATCTGCGAAGCTCGCTCGGTGACGCGGTGACCGCGACCACCGGGCCCACCGTCGTCGACCTGTCCGATGTCCTGTTCATGAACAGCTCCGGGCTGGGGGCGTTGATCGGTGCGCTCAAGACCGCCAGCGCGGGCAAGGTCGCGCTCACCGGCATCACCCCTGCGGTACGCACGGTGTTTCGCCTGACCCGTGTCGACCGCGCCCTCACGAACAGGCGGTGATGATCGAGCTCTGCGTCGTCGAGGCGATCAACAATGCGATCGAGCACGCCTACACCCAAGACGCGCGCGGCCGCGTCGAGATCCAGCTCGACATCGATGCGGATACCCTCGAGATCACGGTCACCGATACGGGCCGCGCCATGCCCAAGGCGGCGGTCGTGACCGCGCGCACCGCGGACAGGCAGGCGCCGGGCGAGCTCCGCGAGAGCGGCTACGGGCTCGGCATCATCACCAACATCATGGGCAACGTGGACTACCGGCGTGTGGGCAACCGCAACATCCTCACCATGGCGATCACGCTCCCCAGGAAGCCCGCGGCGTCACACTCGCAACCGCACGTCTAGGCCGGTCCCGCGGCTACGCGGGTCCGATCTGCACTCCCTGGCCACACGCGGGGCCGCTCACCGCTTCACGGTGCGCTCCATGTCACCGCGCGCTCCGGTGGCTCGACCCAGGTGACACCGGGTTCACGGGCGGGCCTGCACGGCCGTCGCGTCCTGCCAGACATCGATCACGACCAGCGTGGCGTCGTCGACCAGCGGGCGCCCGCCGAACAGCGTGCGGAACTCCCGCATGAACTCCTCGGACGTCCGCATCCCGTGGGGGACCAGCAGGTCGAGCGCCGCGAGGCAGCGCCCGACGTCCACGCATCGCCGAGCGGATCGGTCAGTCCGTCGCTCACGATCACCAGCCGGTCGTCGGGTTCGAGCTCCAGCTCGACCGCCTCGTACGTCGAGTCTGCAAATATGCAGGGAGTGGGCGTGAGCGCGGATCGCGTCGAGGTTGCCCAGGGTGATGAGATCGACCGGGTCCGATGTCGTGGTCGTGGATCGCGCGCGGCTCGATCCCTAGCTCACGATCGTCGAGTCATCTTATGCCCCCATGTGCAGTTCTGGATGGCGATCTCGGCCGTCATCCTCACGACCGCGCACGACGTCGCCGCGGTGCGCGCTCACCCCGCGGTCCAGGGCGTGGAGCTCGTGCTCGGCAAGCCGATCACGAGCTCGTCGCTGTTCAACGCGGTCACCGAGACGGTCACCGCACGCAATCAAACCGGCGCAGGCGGAAGCGGCGACGCCCTCCCGCACGACGGTGGGCAACGGCTCGCCGGGACCCGGATCCTGGTGGTGGATGACAGCAAGCTCAACCAGATCGTCGTCGGCCGGATCATGGAGCGCGAGGGGGCGTGGATCGCGATCGCCGGGGATGGCCTTGCCGCGGTCTCGCAAGTCCAGGCGGCGCCCACCGGGTTCGACGCCGTGCTGATGGACATCCAGATGCCCGAGCTCGCGCGGCTTCGCCGATCGGCCACGGCCGAGCTCGAGGCACCGGCTCCGAGCGCGGCGAACGTCATCCTCGAGCCCCCCGCCGGATGTCGCCCACCGCCCTCCGCGGGTGTGAGGGGCCGGCCGGGCGGCACGGCTGCGCGGCGCCGTCGTTGTTGCCTCAGTGCTGGTGGGGCGCGCGGGCGCGCGGTGACGCCGCGAGATCGGCGAGCTGTTCGCGCTGGAGCCAGGTCGGCTCCTCGTAGACGTCGTCGATCAAGCTCGCGAGCGCGGGGGGAGCCACGGCCTCCTGCCGCGCGATCGCCTCGCGCACCTCGGCCTCGACGCGCTGGGCGATCGCGTCGCGCTCCCCGGCGGCGAGCCAGCCGCGGCCGGTGAGGTAGGTCTCGAGCCGGCGGATCGGATCGCGGGCGCCCTTCCAGATCTCGGTCACGGTTTCATCGCGGTAGCGCGACGGATCGTCGGACGACGAGTGTGCGCTGACGCGATACGTGAGGAGCTCGATGAACGTCGGGCCGCCGCCCCGGCGCGCCTTGTCGGCAGCGTACTTGACCACGCGATGGACCGCGAGCACGTCGTTGCCGTCGGCGCGCAGCGCCTCGATGCCGTAGCCGCGGCCCTTGAGCGCGAGCGATTCGGCGGCGGTCTGGACGTGTCCGGGCGTCGAGATCGCCCACTGGTTGTTCTGGCAGATCAGGACGCAGGGGGCCTTCGACACCCCGGCGAAGTTGAGCGCGACGTGGAAGTCGCCTTCGCTCGTGCCGCCGTCGCCCATGTAGCCGAAGCAGACCTTGTCGCGATCGCCGGCGATCTTCATCGCCATCGCGATCCCGACCGCGTGCGGGATCTGGGTCGAGACGCACGACGACATCACCACGTAGTTGTGCGCGCGATCGCACGGATGGCACGGCAGCTGGCGGCCCTTCGACGGATCCTCGGCGTTGCCGAAGATCTGCGCGAGGTACGAATCGAGCGTCATGCCGCGATACAGCCCGACCCCGGCCTCGCGCAGCGCCGGCACGATCCAGTCCTGGGGCTCGCTGGCCGCCGCCGAGCCGACGACGGCCGCCTCCTGTCCCGTCGCCTCGCCGTAGAACCCGATCCGGCCCTGGCGCTGGAGCGCCATCATGCGCGCGTCGGTCACCCGGATCCGGACCATGCCCTCGAACAGCTTCCTGGCGAACGACCGGTCGATCCCGGCGAGCGCGGCCTCGTCGACCGGGGTGCCGTCCTCGGCCACGAGCTGGAACAGCCCCAGCGCCTTCGCGTCGTCGTCGCGCTCGAAGTAGGACGTCACCCTAGACCATCTCCATGAACATCGTCGTCGGATCCTCGAGCAGCGCCTTGACGTCCTGAACGAACATCGCCGCATCCCAGCCGTCGGCCAGGCGGTGATCGACCGAGATCGACAGGTTCATCAGGTGGCGTGCGACGATCTGTCCGTCGCGCACCGCGGGGCGCTCCTCGATCTTGTGGACGCCGAGGATCGCGACCTCCGGGAAGTTGATGATCGGCGTGGCCAGGACGCCGCCGAGCTTGCCGAGCGAGGTGATCGTGAAGGTCGAGCCGGTGAGGTCCTCGCGCGTGGCCGTGCCCGCCTTCACGGCGTCCCCGAGCCGATCGATCTCGCGCGACAGATCGAAGATCGATCGCTTGTCGGCGTCGCGGACGACCGAGACCACGAGCCCGTTCGGCCCCTGGGCGGCGATCCCGACGTGGTAGTACTTCTTGCGCACGATCTCCTGGGTCTGCTCGTCGAGGCTGGCGTTGAGCTGCGGCCATTTCTTCAGGCCGGACACCACCGCCTTGACGATGAACGGCAGGTAATTGAGCTTGACGCCGCGCTCGGCCGCACGCGACTTGCCGCGTTCGCGTACGGCGACCAGCTCGGTCATGTCGATCTCTTCGACGTAGGTGAAGTGCGCCGCGGTCTGCTTCGAGCGCGCCATCGACTCGGCGATCCGCTTGCGCATGCCGCGCAGCGGAATCCGCTCCTCGTCACCGCCCTTGGCGATCGCGATCGGCGCGTGCACCGGTGCGGGCCGGGCGATCGCGGGGGGAGAGCCGTTGCCGCGAAAACCGCGGACATCCTCCGTCGTGACCCGGCCGTGCGGGCCGGTCGGCGGGACCTTGCCGATCTCGACGCCGAGCTGGCGTGCGAGCCGGCGGGTCGCGGGGGTCGCGAGGACCCGCGCGCGCGCGGTCGTGGCGTCGACGACCTGGATCGCGCCGCCCCCGGACCCCGAGGCCGTCACTGCAGCCGTGGCCGTCGGCCGCGTGGGGCTCGGGGCGGGCGCGGTCCTGGCGTGCTCGGGCTTTCCGGCGGGCTTGCCGTCATGGACGGCGGGCTCCGGCGCCGCCGACACCGCCGCGCTGGCGTCATCGATCACGACCAGGATCTGGCCGACCGGGCAGATCTGCCCGTCCTTGTAATGGATCTTCACGATCGTGCCGGCGCGGGGCGACGGCAGCTCGACGGTCGCCTTGTCGGTCATGACCTCGACCAGGGGTTGGTCGAGCGTGACCCGGTCACCCTCCTTGACCTTCCAGGCGACGATCTCGCCCTCGACGACACCCTCGCCGATGTCGGGCATGTAGAAGTTGAAAGCCATGTCACCACTCCAGCGTCTGGCGGATCGCGCGCAGCACGCGATCGGCGGTGGGTAGGTACTCGTGCTCGAGGCTGTACGGGAACGGCGTGTCCAGCCCGGTCACCCGGAGGATGGGCGCCTCGAGGTACGCCATCGCGCGCTCCTGGATCGACGCGATCAGCTCCGCGCCGAACCCGCAGGTGCGCGGCGCCTCGTGGACGATCACGACGCGCCCGGTCTTCTGGGTGCTCGCGATCAACGCCTCGATGTCGAACGGGAGCAGCGTGCGCAGATCGAGCAGCTCCACGGAGATCCCGGCCGCCTCGGCCTGCTTGGCCGCCTCCTCGGCGATCGAGACCATCCCGCTCCACGCCAGCAGGGTCACCTGTGATCCTTCGCGCACGACGGCGGCCTTGCCGAGCTCAAGCGTGTATTCGCCCTCGGGGACGTCGCCCCTGCTCGCGCGGTAGATCCGCTTGGGCTCCATGAACAGCACCGGGTCGTTCTGGCGCAGGCACGCCAGGAGCAGGCCCTTGGCGTCGTAGGGGTTGCTCGGCGCGACCACCTTGAGGCCGGGCGTGTGGATGAACAGCGCCTCGGGGGACTGCGAGTGATAGTGGCCGCCACGGATGCCGCCGCCGACCGGCGTCCGGATCACGACGGGGCAGGGGTAGGCGCCGCCGGACCGGTAACGAAACTTCGCCAGCTCGTTCACGATCTGGTCGAACGCCGGAAAGATGAAGTCGCCGAACTGGATCTCCGGCACCGGGCGCAGGCCATACAGCGCCATGCCGATCGCCGTGCCGATGATCCCGGCCTCGGCGAGCGGCGTATCGATCACGCGATCGCCGCCGAACTCGTCGTAGAGGCCGCTCGTGGCGCGAAACACGCCGCCGAACTTGCCGACATCCTCGCCGAGCACGACCACCCGGGGGTCCGCGCGCATCTGCGTTTGCAGCGCGCTGCGAACCGCTTCGATGATGTTCATCGTGGGCATCGCTCGGCGGGTTCGGTTTACGTGTGCGACGACGATGTGTCAAGGCACCCGGCGCGGTTCATCGCACCGTCATTTCCTGCGGTTGGTTGCGTTGCGTTGACGCAGCGCGTGTGTGGATAGTCCTACCCGTGCTCTGGATCCTGCTCGTGCTCCTCACCGTGATCGGCGGCGTCGCGGCCGTCGGGATCGCGGCGAGCGAGCGCCGCAAGGCCCTGCCGGGCGGTCGCGCACCGCACGCGCTGCCGGGCGGGAGCGACAAGCTCCTCGAGCGCACCGTCCGCGATCCCCGGGTCGACGACGTCCTGACAATCGATGGCAAGGACTTCGTCGTCGAGGGCCTGATCAACTATGACGAGGACGGCCATCGCTGGGTCGGCGCGCGGGTCGTCGACGGCGGCGAGGTCAAGTGGCTGATCGTCGGCATCGAGCGCACCGGGGCGGGCTCGCTGCGGCTGCTCGTCCAGGACGAGGCGACCCAGATCGCCGGCTATCCGCCGGAGGTGCTCGTGATCGGCGAGGTGCGCTACGCGCTCGACAAGCGCGGCGCGGCGACCTGTGCGCTGTCCGGTGACCTCGGGCCCCTGGGATCGCTCACGAAGGATCGCCCCGATGGCCACGTCGAGCGCGCCCGGTGGTGGCTCTATGCGGCGCCGGGCGACGATACGCTCTTGCTCGAGCAGTGGGGCGCGGACTACCGCGTGCTGCGCGGCAAGAAGATCGGCGAGGGGACGATCGAGCTGATCCCGGGAAGCTGAGGAGCCCGCGCGGCTAGCGCGGTAGATCGAACGTGAACGTCGTGCCGCGGCCGGCCTCCGAGGTCGCGACCAGCGTGCCGCCGTAGCTCTCGACGATGCCGCGCGCCACCGGCAGCCCGAGGCCCGTGCCCCGGTCCTCGGGCTTGGTGGTGAAGAATGGCTGGAAGATCTTCGCGAGGTTGTCGGGTGAGATGCCGGCGCCGGTATCGCGAACCTCGCAGACGACGCGCTTGCCATCCTCGCTGGGGTGCACGCCGACCGTGATCGAGCCGTGCTGATCGCCGATCGCGTCGACCGCGTTGACCACGAGGTTCACGAGGATCTGCTCGATCCGCGTCCGGTTGACGGTGACGATCAGCGGCTCGGGCCCGAGCTCCAGGATGACCGCGAGCCGGCGCAGCTTGCCGGCGCCGCGCAGCATCGCGATCACGTCCTTGACCACCGTGTTGAGATCGATCGGGCCGACGTGGTCCGGGCCTGGCCGGGCGAGCTGCATCAGGCGCTTGCCGTGCTCGGTGATGTGCTCGGCGACCCGCTCGAGATCGGGCAAGAGCGTGCGGGTCAGCGCGGTGACGTCCTCGTTGGAGGCGAGCGCCGCCAGGAGCTCGTCGACCGCGGCGACCTGGATCTGCGCGATGTTGCGCAGCTCGTGACCGACCCCGCCGGCGAGCGTGCCCAGGGTCGCGCGGCGCTCGGCGAGCAGGAGGGACTGGCGGGTCTCGTCGAGCTGCTCCTCGATCGAGGCCTTCGCGGCGCGCAGCTCGTCCTCGGCCTTGCGGCGGCGCGCGATCTCGGATTCTTTCGCAGACAGGAGCTCACGGATCTCCCGGATGTCGCGTGCCACCAGCACGATCCCTTGTAGTACACCATCTGACATCACCGGCGAGCCGGTTACCGAGACCGGGATCGGGTTGCCGAGCTTGGGAACCAGCCAGGATTCCTCGCGGCGCAGCACCGCGCCGTCCTCGATCCGGCGCCGGACCACCGTGCGCAGCCCCGAGGTCTCGTCGACAAGGAGGCGCCCGATCGGTGTTCCACGCAGCTCCTCGACCGTGTAGCCGGTGAGCTGTGCGGCCGCCGTGTTGGTCAACGTGACGCGGCCTTCGACGTCGACGACCAACACGGCATCGACCATCGCCTCGATGACGTTCTCGAACACCTAGGCCCGAAACACTAGCATGTCTCTGCAAGCCGCTGGCCCGACCAGCGTAGAGTCAGTGCGTGGCTCGCTGTCCGACGTGTCACCGCCGTGTGCCGACCGGGCGGGCGTGCCTTGCGCATGGAGGCACCCCGATCCTCGAGGTGCGCCATGATGGCGGTGCGCGGCCGATGTGGCCGCAACCGGTCGGAGCGTTCGTCGGAAGCGGCGGCTTTGCGTCGGTGTGGGAGATCCCCCGGGGCGTGCTCAAGGTGGCCCACGCCGATCATGATCTCGCGCGGGCGCGGATGGCGCGCGAGGCCGAGGCGCTGGGCGCGATCGGCGCGCCCTGGGTGCCGCGGCTGTGGAGCCACGGCGTGCTCGACGATGGCCGCGCCTGGATCGCGATGGAGCGGCTCACGGGCCCAAGCCTGGGTGAGCTCTTGACCTCGCCGATCCGGATCGATCACGCGCTCGAGCTCGCGATCGGGATCCTCGACGCGCTCGCCCGCGTTCACGCCGCGGGCTTCGTGCACCGCGATCTCAAGCCCGACAATATCGTCCTGCGCGGCGACCGCGCGATCGCCATCCTCGATCTCGGGCTCGCCCGCAAGCTGCCCAGCGATCCCGATGATCCGACGCGCGCCGGCGTCCAGGTCGGATCGCTCGAGTACATCGCCCCCGAGCAGCTGCTCGACGCGGCCTCGGTCGACACCCGGGCCGATATCTATGCGTTCGGTTGCGTCCTGTACGAGCTGTACGCCGGGCGGCCGCCGTTTCTGGGCGACGCCTCGGGGCTCGAGCGCGCCCATGCCGCGCTGCGCCCGCCGCCGCTCGGGGCGCTCGCGCCGGTGCCGTCGCTCGTCGAGACCGTGTGTCACGACTGCCTCGCGAAGCTGCCGGCCCGCCGGCCCGCGAGCATCGCCCTGGTGCGCCGCAGGCTGTCCGTGGCGCGCGACGAGCCCTCGCCGACGCGCATGCACCCGGTCTCGATGGTCAGCGAGGGCAAGCAGCCGGTCGTGCTCCTGTGGGCCGAGCTCCCGCGCGTCGATCGCACGCTCCTGGGGGCGCTCACGGCACGCAAGATCACGGTGCTGTCGCAGCGCGGGCGCCGCATCCTCGGTGGCGTGGTCGGCGCCGAGCATACCGATCCGGCGAGCGCCGCGATCGCCGCCGCGCGTGACCTCGCGGCCGGGGGAGCGCGCGTCGCGCTGCACCTCGATGCCCTGCACGTGACGCCGCGGCCGGCGGGCGCCGCGGTCGATCATCCCGAGGGCTGGCTGCCGCCGGGGACGTGGAGCGGGGTCGTGCTCACGCGCGCGCTCGCGACGGTGACGCAGGCGCCGACCCGGCCGAGCGAGCTCGGCATGGGGTTCGTGATGCTCGGCGAGGCCGGCATGACCACCGCGCTGTTCGGCCGCGACGCCCTGCTGGCCGCGCTCGCCGCCGACGCCGCGGCGGCGCTGGGCACCGCGGGGCCGGGGTTCGCGCTCGTCGTCGGCGACCCCGGGATCGGCAAGACCGCGCTCGCGACCGCGCTGGCGCCGCGGCTGGATGAGCTCGGCGCGCGTGTCCACATGGGCGCGATCCCTCCGCCGGGATCGGGCCGGCCGGGGCAGCACGCCCTGGCCGACGTGATCGGCACCCCCGAGGGGCCGATCGTCCGCGCGGTCGGTGATGCCCTGCGCGCCGCGGCGCGGGTCCGGCCGCTCGCGATCATCGTCGACGATATCCACCTCGCCGACCACGACCTGCTCGATGCGCTCGAGTACGCCACGCTCGGCGGCGAACCGCTCGCGCTGTGGATCCTCGCGCTCGGGACGCCGCGCATCGATCAACGGCGGCCGGGGTTCGGCGGTCGCGCCGAGCGCCACCGCCGCGACGTCCTGGGCTCGCTCGACGAGGACCCCGCGGTCGCGATGACGGCGGCGCTGCTCAAGCCCGCCGAATACCCGCCGCTGCGCGCGTTGCGCCAGATCGTCGCGATCGCACGCGGCCATCCGCTGCACCTGGTCTCGCTGGTGCGCGAGATCCACGATCGCGGAGCGATCCGCACGCGGCCCAACGGCGAGCCCTTCCTCGATACCACCGCGCTCGACGCGCTCCCGCCGATCGCGCTCGGACCCTGGCTGGCCGCGCGCGAGCTCGCGGGGCTCGGCGTCGAGCTCGTCGCGCTGGCGCGGGTCTGTGCGGTCCTCGGCGATGAGTTCGAGCGCGGCGAGATCGCGTCGGTGGTCGAGCTCGTCGAGCAGCGCGGCGGCGCGACCACGACGATCGACGTCGACATCGGGCTCGCCGAGCTCACCGCGGCGGCGATCCTCGTGCCGTCCGGCGCGGGCTGGGCGTTCCGCCAGGCGCTCTTGCAGGAAGGCGTCTACGCGACGACCAACGAGGACGAGCGGCGCGCGCTGCATCAGGCGGCGCTCGAGCTGTGGCGCGCGCGCGATCAGGGCGAACGCCGGGGGCCCCACGATCCTCGTGAAGACCCTGAACATCGTGATCCGGCGATCGCCGAGCGGGTCGCTCGTCACGCCGAGGCCGTCGGCGAGTCCCGGGTCGCCGCCCGCGCGTTCGCGACGCTCGGCGAGCGCGCCCATCGCGCGCATCGTCCGCTCGACGCCGATCAGGCGTGGCAAGGTGCCGTGCGCAACCTCGACAGGCGCGACGTCGAGCGCGGCCGCGCGCTCCTGGGCCGGGCCCGGGCGCGCTATCGCCTGCAGCGCCTGCACGAGGCGCTCGCCGATCTCGACGAAGCGCTCGCGATCGCCCTCGAGCTCGGCAACGAGCGGCTGGAGATCGAGGCGTTGCTCGAGCGCGCGATCGCGCTCGACTGGGGCGACGACTACGTCGGCTCCACGGCGATCGCCGAGCGCGCCATCGCACGCTACCGGCAAGCCGGGGGGGCCGAGCTCGCGCCGGAGATCGCGCTCGCGCGGGCGCGCATCATCTATCGCCAGGCGCGGTTCGCCGAGGCGGTGCCGCTGCTCGGGGAGGTCGTCGCGCTCGCGCGCCGGGCGGGGCACTCCGAGACCGAGACGATCGCGCTCGTCATGCTGGGGCCGGCGCTCGCCGAGATCAAGGAGCTCGATCGCGCCGAGGTCGTGTTCCGCGAGCTGATCGTGGCCTGCGAGCGCGACGACGACCGGTTTCACCTCGGGGCGGCGTACGCCAACCGGATGGTCCTGTGGACCCTGCGCGGCCAGGTCGAGCGCCTCGAGGCGGACCTCCGGGCCGTGATCCAGCTCGCCCGCGAGGCCGGCCACGCCACGCTCGAGCGGATCGCGACCCATAACCTCGCCGAGCAGCGGCTGTGGCAGGGCGCGCTCGACGAAGCCGCGGGCCTGGCACGCCGCGGCCTGTCGCTGCAGCGCGGTCACGGCGAGGGGTCGACCTGGGTCGACGAGCTCTTGCTCGCCCGCATCCTCGCGGCGCGCGGCGATCTCGACGAGACGGCCGGCTTGCTCGCCGAGATCTCGCAGCACGAGATCGGTGAGGACAATCGCGTCATCGTCGGCGTCCTGGCGTGCTGCTGCGCGGCCAACACGCCCGACGCGTGGGCGCACTGGCTCACGCGCGCCGACGCGACGCTCAGCGAGGATGTCCGGTTCGAGCTCGCCTCACTCGCGCACCGCAACGGCGCCCTGTCACCCGGCAAGCTCGTGGAGCTGCGAGCGCTGGCGAGCCGGCATCCGGTCTGGTCGCGTCGATTTGCGTTCTGAGCGCGCGAGCTCCGTCCCGACTCCCGACGGCGCCGCGCGGAAGCGGCAGGCCCGCGCAGGGTCTGGGCTCCCCGAGCATTGGCGGCGATCGTGAGAGACGGCCCATACAGGGCGATGGTAAGAGTGCTTTGTTGGACGGTTCACACGCCTTCACGCTCGCCGGTTACCACCTCGATTCGCTGATCGGGGAGGGTGGCTTTGGACAGGTCTGGCGCGCCCGTCGCTTGGCCGACGACCAGATCGTCGCGATCAAGGTCTTGCACCTCGAACTGGTGCAATCGGTCGACGCCTTGACGCGGTTTCAACGTGAGCTCGACGCGATCGAACGGTTGCATCACCCGAACGTTGTTCGAGGCCTCGGTCACGGCACGCTCACGGATGGCCGGCCGTACCTGATCCTCGAATATATCGAGGGGCCCAGCCTGCGAGAGGTCCTTCACGAACGCGGCGCGTTGCCCCCGGACGAGATGCTGTCGATCCTCGAGCCGCTGTGCGACGCATTGAACGTTGCCCATGATGCCGGTCTCGTACATCGTGATGTGAAGGCGTCCAATGTGATCCTCGCGCGTGACCGCGGCGCGGTCCGGCCGGTCCTGCTCGACTTCGGCCTGGTGAAGCTCGTCGATCAGGTTGGACCGGCGTTGACGTCATCGCGAAGCATGCTGGGAACACCGGCGGCGATGGCACCCGAGCAGATGCGCGGACAGCCCGTCGATCCCCGTACCGACATCTACGCACTCGGACTCCTCGCCTTTCATATTCTCACCGGACAGCCTGCCTTCGGTGGTGCGCCCGGTGTAGTGCAGAGCTACTTACAAGTTCATGGACCCAGACCGCGTCCATCATCCAAGGTCGATATCGATCCCGCGATCGACGAGCCGATCGCGCGCGCTCTCGCCCCGGAACCCGGTGCACGATTCAGCGATGCACGCAGTCTTGGCGCGGCGTTGCGAGTCGTGATCCACGGCTCCGTGGGTACAGAGATCGAGGTGGTCGGGCTGTATGTCGAGGGCGATTCACCGGTGATCAGTCGGGCGATCGAGCTCGCGCGGTCGAGCGGGTTGATCATAGCACTGTCTGCACCTGACAGTATGCTCGCAGTTGTCCCCCGTGAGCAGATCGATATTGCGGCGTTACGGGACAGGATTCGTGAAATCTCCGGACAGGCGTACATGGCGATCGGTGTGAGTAAGGCGACGATAAGTGGTCAGCTGGTCGATGGTCCCGCACTTGATGTTGAAGGCTGGGCGCCATACCCATTGCCGATCGGGCTGTGGGTCGCTGACGGCCTGTGACGGTTTGTGACGGGTAGTGACGGTTTGCGTCCTACCCCGTAATTATCAACCGCCTCACGCAACATGGGCTTGCATACGGATATGACATCAGTTGATCCTGCGACGCATCGGAGGTTGATACAAAGATGCGCCCAGCCCCTCTTTTGCTTATTTCGACGGTATCCCTGCTTACGGGTTGTATTGATGGTCCAAACGAATCGACGAGGCGTGAGGCGGTGCAAACGACAAATCGGATCACGGCGAACCGGATCACGGCGAACCGGATCACGGCGAACCGGATCACGGCGAACCGGATCACGGCGAACCGAATCACTGCGAACCGGCTTACGGTAAACGGAGCAGCTGATGACTTGCTCGCGACGGCGGATGGCCGCGAGCTGTTCTCGGTGCTCGTCGCCTGCGCGATTCCGTCGGACATCACGCTGGAGGCGGACGTTGATGGCACGACGTTCGAATTCTTCGGCGAGATCGGGCTCACGCCCCAGTGGCTCCACAGTCCACTCGATCGCGAAGGTCAAGGTTGGGTCAGCGCCTGCGTGTTCGCGAAGATCAACGCGCACGACGTCACGGTGAACATCTCGATGCGCGGCCCCCACCCCGCGCTGGCGGTGGATTCCATCGAGCGTAGATTTTTCTCGGTTGAGGAAGGTGCCTTCTACGGGAACATGTTCACGCCGCTAGACCAGCCGATCCTGTGGATCGCATGCCGCGGCGCGGGTCAAGCGGCCGGCGAACCAGGTCTCATTGATCGCGTCTGCGCCAACCCGGACGGCGCTCCGCAGGGCCTGACTCAGTGCGGCTTCTTCTTTGCCGGCGACTGCGGCGACTTCGGCCGCGAGTTCGCCTGCGAGCATTTTTCTGAGAACGGAGAATTCTATCAGGACTGTCACGCCTCCCCCATCGAGCGGAAACATCATTTCCCCGAGGCATTCGATTCGAGCTATGATGGTAAAGATGACCATAGGCGCACCAATGTGTTCCGTGAGGTCATCACCACCTACGTGATTCCGTGATCAAACATATCTTGCTCACCCTTGTCGTTGGTTGTGCGACGTTTCCGGACCCGGTCGATGAGGTGACCGACTATGAGCTGGCCACGACGGACGGGACATGCCCGGTCGCGTCGGGTCAGTGGTGCACGGAGACCGCACCGGTATCAAGTCCGCTGCCGCTCTTGCACGGCGTGTTTGCGATCGCGGCGAACAACGTGTTCGCCGTCGGTAGCAGCGGCACGATCTTGCACAGGGACAGCAGCGCATGGAGCGTGCAGCCGAGCGGGACGGGCCTGAACCTGCTCTCCGTATGGGCGGCGAGTGCCTCGGACGTCTGGGTCGGCGCTGAGGCTCCCCCATCAGGGACGAACGTGCCGCCCCAGACCCTCTTCCACTTCAACGGCACGGCATGGTCGCTGATCACCGGTGCCGGAGCCCCGACCACGGACATCAACTCCGTGTGGGGGTCGAGCTCGACCGATGTCTGGTTCGTCGGTTCGACCGTGGCAACGCACTGGGATGGGGCGGCCTTCAAGCAGTTCGCCTTGACCGGCACCCTGCTGTCGGTTTCGGGGACCGGCCCCACCGACGTATGGCTGGCCGGCGAGAATATCCAGCTGCAGCACTTCGCCGGAGCGGGCTGGTCGCCGTTCTCTCCGTCGCCGGGTCCTGCTTCGCAGGCCCTGTTCACCGTGCTTCCGCTGGGAGCCACGGATGTCTGGGTCACCGACGGCGTCCTGACCAAGGAGACGATGCACTTCGGCGCGAACAAGACCTGGACGTCATTTCCGGCGGACGCTACGATCGGCGGCAGGCTCACCAGCACGACCTTCAACGGCCTGGCGCCCCGTTCCTCGACCGACGTCTGGGGAGCCGGGCAAAGCCGGGTCGGTCACTGGGACGGCAAGGCGTGGACGATCGCGCAGCCGTTCGGCGCCAACGTATCCCTGCAGTCGATCTCCATCGCGGCGGGCAACGGGTGGATCGTGGGCGAAAACGCGCTGATCGGTCACCAGGCGTTCTAGCGCCGGCCAGCGTCGGGCTCGGCCCGTCGAGCGGGCCCTGAGCTAGCGGCGCAGTTGCTCGGCGTAGAACACGGTGATCGCGACGCAGTGGAAGGCGGCGTCGCTCGACTGGGTCACGACCATCTCGGTGACCTTGAGGTGGCCGTTCGCGGCGATCCACTCGGTGACGCGATCACCGAGCCGGTCGCGGTCGGCGAACATGGTCGCCGAGAACACTTTCACACCGTTGAACGGCGGCTCGCGGCGCGATCCACCTCGGGAATGATCTTCACCTGCGGGCATCGGCGCACCGTACCACGTCCGCAGACGCTATCATCTACCGCAATGAGGCGCGTCGCCAGCTGCCTGGTCGTGAGCTTGCTCGCGAGCGCTGCTGCGTGGTTAGGTTGTCGCGATGACCTCGACGTTTCCGTCCAGAACGTGGTCGGTAGCGGCACGGACGCTGCCTCCGGTAGCGATAGCGGACCCGGCAGCGGTACCGATGCCTTGATCATCATCGACGCCATCGGGATCGATACCATCGGCAGTGGGAGCGACGCGGGGCCAGGGAGCGACGCGGGGCCAGGGAGCGACGCGGGGCCAGGGAGCGACGCGGGGCCAGGGAGCGACGCGGGGCCAGGGAGCGACGCGGGGCCAGGGAGCGACGCGGGCTCCGGGAGCGACGCGGGCGGGGGAAGCGACGCGGGGGGAGGTAGCGATGGCGGTGGGCCGGGCAGCGATGGTGGCCTCGTGCCCGGCGACGGCGCGAGCACCTCCGATGCCGTCGCCGGACCCGACGGCCAACGCGGCACCGATGGCAACCCCGCCGATCGTACGAGCTTCTATGCGTGCGCGGGTGGTGGCTGCGGTTCGGCGACGGGGACCGAGATCGGGCTGCCGATCGCGGCCGCGATGGCGATCGCGATCCGCCGGCGCCGCCGGCGCCGGTAGCCGCGGCGGCCTTGCGCTAGCCGGGGCCGCCTTCACGAGCAGCGGCGAACGCTCGCCTCGCCACTGCGAGCGAGTGCAAGCGCACGTGTCGCGCTGGTGTGTTGACCGGCGGCGCGGGACCAGGTAATCGGCTCGATACCCAGGAGCGGCCCTGGCGCGGCGATGCAGCACCGGTCGAATATTGATGTCGATGCTGCAAATCGCACAGTCGACAGCGCGCTGGACGGGCGCCGATCGCCTTGGTGCGCTGTGCAGGGCTGTCCGGCAATGCTGCGAAGGCAGCATCATCACCAAATCATAATCGAAGCTAAAATTATATGACCGCAGTAACACGCCGGGAAGAACCTTTGAAGTAGTGCTGTCAGGTGGTATAGGTCGTGGCCGAGGGACCCGAGACAGTGCTCATGCGGTTGGGTGACGACCGACACGATAGCAACGGCGATCCGGACGCGATGATCGGCGCACGAGTAGGTCCGCTCACGCTCGTGCGCCTGCTCGGGGAGGGCGCCACCGGCCGGGTATACGTGGGGGAGCACACCGTGCTTCAGGCGTTGCGCGCGGTGAAGTTACTGTCGCCGCCGCTGACCCAGGACGCGGTGTTCGTGCGGCGCTTCGTCAACGAGGCACGTGCGATCGCCAGGCTTTGCCATCGCAATCTGATCCAGGTTCACGACATCGGCCAGTTACCGAGCGGCGAATGGTTCATGGTACTCGACTACCTCGATGGCCAGACCTTGGGTTGTTATATGACGGACCAGGCCGGCCCCATCCCGGTGCCCGCAATCTTGCGTATTGCATGCGAGATCGCCAATGGTCTCCAGGTCGCGCACGATCACAAGATCGTCCATCGCGACCTCCAGCCCGACAACGTGTTTCTGCTCACCCGCGAAGGCGATCCCCATCAGGCGGTGGTGCTCGATTTCGGCATCGCGCGGCTCGGCGATGTCATGACGACCGGGCCGGAGGCTGGGACGCGGACCGGCTCGATGGTCGGTGCACCCGCGTACATGGCGCCCGAGCAGCTGCGCGGCACCAAGGTGAGCCCGGCGGCCGATATCTACGCGCTCGGCGTCATCGTGTATCGGATGAGCACCGGTGGATGGTTTCCGTATCAGGCCACGGACGAATCGCAGGCCGGCTATCGCGAGCTGGCCGTGACCGAGCGGTACCACCGGCAGATGACCCGGCCGCCGGTGGATCCGCGAGACCGGTGCGCGGGTCTCAGCAGCGCGTGGGCGAGCGTGATCCTGGCCGCGTTGAGCCCCGATCCGGCCCAGCGTCCCGCGAGCGTGCGGGGCTTCACGCTGCGCCTCGCCGACGCCGTGCCCGCCGTCGGTCAGGATCCCGGCGGGCTCGCGATCGTCCGCAAGCATGCGCCCGAGCTCGTCGACGCCGGTGGGCAGGAGCTGGTTCACGCGGTGCGGTCGCCCGCCCACGCCGGTTCGCGCTATCAGCTCGGCGAGAAGCTCGGCACCGGCGGCATGGCCGAGGTGTTCTCGGGGACGATGATCGGGATCGAAGGGTTCGTACGCCGGGTCGCGATCAAGCGCGTGCTCGCCGGGCTGTCCCAGGTGCCTGCGTTTGCCACGATGTTCGTTGCGGAAGCACAAATCGTCTCACAGCTCGCGCACCCGAATATCGTATCAGTGCTTGACTTCAGCCGTGATGTCGAGGACCGGCTGTTCCTGGTCATGGAGTACGTCGAAGGCAAGGATCTCGCCAGCCTTCTGAGCACGGGCCCGATCGGACCGTCGCTCGCGATCTTCATCCTCGTCGAGATGCTGCGCGGGCTCGGCTACGCGCATGCGCGGCCCGATCCGGCGAGCGGTACCCAGGGTGTGGTCCACCGCGATGTGTCACCGCAGAACGTGCTGCTCAGCTACGCGGGCGCCGTCAAGCTGTCCGACTTCGGGTTGGCCAAGGCGCGCGACGCGAGCGAAGGCGTCTGGTCGGAGACCTTGCGCGGCAAGCCGAGCTACATGTCGCCGGAGCAGGTCTCCGGTGAGGTCCTCGATGGCCGGACCGACCTCTACGCGGTCGGCGTCATGTTGTGGGAGATGCTCGCGCGCCGGCCGCTGTTCGCCGGGACGTCGAAGGAGATCATGGGGCAGGTGATGTACAAGGGCATCGACCCGCCGAGCAGCGTCGGGCTGGAGGTCCCCGATGATCTCGAGGCGGTCGCCATGAGGCTGCTCGAGCGCGATCGCAGCGCGCGGTTCGCGACGGCCGATGCGACCATCGAGGCGCTCCTGCGCTGCGCCCATGCCCCGCGGGACGGGCGCGGGGAGCTGGTGCAGTTGCTCGCCGACCGATTTCCCAAGGAGGCGAAGCAAGCGAAGGAAGGCACCCCGGAGGCAAAGGAAGCGGCCCCGGAGCCGGATGGGGTGGTCATCACGGAGCCGCCGCGGCCTCCGCCTCCGCCCCCGCCCGGGCCAGGTGGCGACCGGATCACAGCGCCCACGCTGTCCACGGTGTCCGAGCCATCGAACGACGACGCGAGCGTGCTCGCGTCGCGGCCGCCGCCCCTCCCGGTCGACGTCGCAGGGCGATCTCGTCGCGGGTTGGTTGCCGCGACGCTCTGGACCGCGGTCGTTGCAGGCCTCGCGGCGGCGATCCTGCTGGTGCGGGGTGACGGTGAGCCGGCTGGCACGTCGTCCCAGCACGGCCGAACGATCCCCAAGATCGCGTCGCCGGATGCCGGCGCTGTCGATGCCGGCGCTGTCGATGCCGGCGCTGCCGATGCCCGCGCTGCCGATGCAGGCGCCGGCGCTGCCGGTGCCCGCGCTGCCGATGCGGGCGTCGGCGCTGCCGATGCGGGCGCCCGCGCTGCCGCTGGCCGCGCCGCGGCTGGGCCCCCGGCGCCGGCCGCCGTGCCGAACGTCGTGCGGGTTCGGCGCAGCTCCGCGGGTGCGTCGTCCGGGCCGCGGTGGCCGCACCGCGACGACGACCGCGTCACGCGTACCGGTGAGCTCGCGATCATCGTCTCGCCTTGGGCGGTGATCTGGCTCGACGACAAACGGCGCGGGCAGACCCCGTTTCGGGAGGACGTTCCCGCCGGCCGGTACCGCCTGCGGTTGACGAACGACGAGGTCGGTCAAGACGAGATCATGATCGTCACGGTCGAGCCTGACAGGACCAAGACGATCGAGCGGAGCTGGTGAGCTCGGTGTCAGGGATGCGTGCGAGCCAGACCATGATCGCGCTCTGTGCGGTTGGTGTCGTGAGCGTGGCCCACGCCGCGCCTGATGTCGCCGGGGATGGCCGCGCCGGTGATGGGTGCCGCGAGGACGGTGCCGTGGTCGTCGGTGGGGGGGCCGAGGACCACGCGCTCGCCGTGACCGGCACCGCCGCCATGGCGGTTGCGCGCTCGGCAGGATGGTCGCTGCCGCGCGAGCCGGTGGCGGCCAAGGACGCGGCGCAGCTGCTCGACTGCAGCCAGCCCGACAAGCCGTGGGCGTGCGTCCCGGCGTCGATCGACCGCCGAGGAGTCCGCCGGATCTTCGTCTTCGCCGTCGATCCGCAGCAAACCGACAGCGGTGCGCCGATGGTGGTGCTCACCGGGAGGCTGATCGGCACGGCTCCACAAGCCCTCGTCGTTCGCCAGCGGTTCTGCGAGCACTGCGCCGACGATCGCTTGATCGAGGTGACCACCGCGCTGGCGCGCCAGCTCCTCCAGGATCTCGCGGTGCGGACCGGCCGCACCATCCTCGACGTCGAGTCGACGCCGCCCGGGGCATGGATCACGCTCGATGGCCGCGCGATCGGCGCGACCAACGCGACGTTCAACACGTTCCCCGGCGCTCACGTCGTGATCGTCGGCAAGGCCGGGTATCGCTCGGAGACCCGCGCCGCGATCGCGGAAGAGGACAGGACTGCGTCGGTCGCGGTCACGCTGGTGCCGGCCCTGGTCGCGGCGCCGGCTCGGCCGGGGCGCTGGGTGTCGGGGGGGCTCATCGGCGGCGGTGCGCTGGCCGCCGCCCTAGGGGGCGTCTTGCTCGATCTCGGGGCGCGGGGTGGGCCGAACGACAAGTACCGCTACGTCGGGGCAGCACCGGCGGGGGCGGTGATCGGCGTCGCGGGTGCCGCCGCACTCGTCACGGGCATATATCTGTGGTGGCGCGCGTCGGCGTCGTCGACCACGACGGTCGGCCCGACCGTCGGCCCGACCGTCGGGATGACCTCCAGCGGTAGCGCCGTCGCTGGATGGGCCCTTGCGTTCTAATCGCGCCGTGAAGTGGAGGCACCATGTCGATAACGAGTCCACGTCTTACCGCGAGCCTGTGTACGTTGCTGTTGCCGATGGCCGCTTGCCAGGAGCTCAACCCGGAGTTCTGTGTCGACCACCCCGATGACACCGCCTGCCAGGGGCGCGGCAAGACCAGTGGCAGCGGGCCGGATGGCGGGGGCGCGAGCTGCATCAACGACGCAGCGTGCACGATGCCGACACCGGCCTGTGATACCACGCGGTCGAGGTGTGTCGTGTGCACCGCGGACGAGCCGAGCGCCTGTCGCGGGGCGACCCCCACGTGCGGCGCCGATGATACCTGCCGGGCCTGCGCCGTGGACGCCGACTGCGCGTCATCGACCTGCTTGCCGGATGGTTCGTGCGCGGCGCCCATCGAGGTGCTCCACGCGGCGCCGGACGGTCGGCCCATGGCCAGCTGCATGCCGGCGGATCCGTGCTCGCTGCTGCGTGCGATCGCCCTGATCGATGGCACCAAGTCGACGATCCATCTCGAGGCCGGCGCGTACGACCTGGCCGAGACGCTCGCGCTGCCGGGCAGCATGCGGATCGTGGGTCGCGGGGCGGTGATCCACGCCGGCACCGGGGCCGGTGCCACGCTGCGCCTGGGCCAGGACGCCGAGCTCGAGCTCGATTACCTCACCGTGCAGGGCGGCGGGATCGCCAGCGGCGGCGGTGGCGACGGGATCGCCTGCACCTCCGCGACGCTGACCGTGCGCGAGGTCTCCATCGCGAACCACGCCGCGATGGGGATCGACGCCGCGAACTGCACGCTGGCGGTCGCGCATTCGCAGATCACGGGGAACTACGGGCTCGGCATCCAGGCGCTCGGCGGTGCCGTCACGATGACCCGCTCGAAGGTGATCGGGAACCAGGGCGGCGGCATCGTGATCGAATCGCCGCTCCAGTTCGATCTGGAGAACAACCTCATCGCCCACAATACGGGCGCGCAGGCGCAGAGCGGCTTCGTGGTGTTCGGCGTCGACGCCGCCCGGCCCCACGTGTTCGCCTTCAACACGGTCGCGCAGAACCTGTCGGCGAGTCCGGAGCCCGGCGTGGGTTGCTTCACGGCCGGCAGCCTCGGCGTGGTGTTCGCGAACAACATCGTGTTTGGCAATCTCTCCTCCACCACGGTGGCCCAGGTCGCCACCGACAATTGTAAATTTGCGTTCTCCGATATCGGACCGGCAGCGGTTGCCGGGACGGGGAATATCGCCGGTGATCCGCGGTTCGTGGACTCTGCCGCGGGGGACTTTCACCTCATGGCCATGTCGCCGGCACGCGACGCGGCGGATCCCGCGGCGACGCTCGCGGTCGATCTCGATGATGTTCCGCGACCACAAGGCGCCGGCCGCGACATGGGGTCCTACGAGAACCAGTGATGCGATACCGATTCCTTCGGTGCAAGGTGGGTGCGGTTCTGGTCGCGCTGGCAGGTGCGGTCGCGCCGGTCAGCGCGGCCGGTGCGCCACCGGCGGGCGCGGCGCTGCTCGCCGCGGCGCGGCCGATCATCGTGCTCGAATCGTACGTCGGCCAGCGTCCGGCGAACGCCGGGCTGATCATGGAGCCGCTGCTCGACGAGCTCGAGGTGCGGGGGTTCGCGGTCCGGCCGGCGTCCGTGATCCCGCGGCTCGGTGGGCGGGCGCCACGCCCCGGGGTGATCGATCGCGGCAAGACCGCGGCCGAGATCATGCAGCCCGCGGAGGCCGGCTACGAGGCTTACACGCGCGGCAGGTTCGCCGACGCAGAGCGCGCCCTGACACCCGCGCTCGAGCAGGTTCATCGCAACCCCGCGCTGTTCGTCCTCGACACCAGTAACCTGACCTCGACGTTCCGGATCCTCGTCGGGCTCGCGCTCAGCCAGGCCAAGCGCGGCAACACGGGCGCCAGCGCGGCGACGATGGCCGAGCTGATCCGGACGTTTCCGAGCCAGCCGATCACGCGCACCGAGTATGGCCCCGACGCCGAGCAGTTCTATCGCGCCGTGTGGCGGCAGGTCCAGACGACGGGGCGCGGCCAGCTGGCGATCAGCGTCGAGAGCGAGCAGGCCGTGATCTTCATCGATGGTCAGATCCGGGGGCTGGGCCGGGTCGCGGTGAGTAACCTCATCCCCGGGGTCTATCGCGTGTTCGTCCAGGTCCCGCCGACGGCGGGGCGGCAATACGAGGTCGAGGTGGACGCGGGCGAAGACACGGCGCTGCACATCGACTGGGACCTGGATTCGGCGCTATGGCTGACGGATCCATGGATGGGCCTTTTGTTCGCGACCGAGGTCGAGCGTGCCCGGCAAGCCGAGTTCGCCGGTAAGCTCTTGCGTGGCTGGGGCGATAACGGCCTCCTCGCCGTGGTGGGCATGGTGCAGCTGGACGGAAGGCCGGGCGTGTTCGGGAGCCTGTATGATGCCGCGGGAAACGCCGTGCGCAGCGCTGCCGTCACACTCCATGGATCCGACGAGCTCAGGCTGCGGTCGCTCGCGAGGTTCCTCGCCGGTGACCCCGCGGCGGACGGCGTGACCGTGGCCCACGCGGCCACGCCGACCACCGGCGCCTCGGGGCCCGCGGCGCCTGCGGCCGCGCCCTCGCGCGTGGTGCCCGAGCTCCTGATCGGGGCGGGCGCCGCCGCGCTGGCGACCGGCGGGATCTTGTATGCGCTCGATCCGGATCCGGCGTCGGCCGGGCGGTTCTATCGCCGCACGGCGCCCTCCGGCGTCGCGGTCGGCTCGGTCGGGGCCGCCGCGGTGAGCCTGGGGATGCTCTGGTTGTGGGTGGTGCGCGGTAGCCGGCGATCGGTGCCGGCGCTGGTGTTCGGGCAAGCCGGAGGCTTCGTGGGTTGGACGGGTGAGTTATGATGCGGCCCGGCGCCTCGACGAAGACCGACGTCGCGGCCAACGAGTGGGCGATCGACGACACCGTCTTGCGCCTGCGCGAGTGGGGCACCGACACCATCCGCGTGTTGCCCTCGCCGCCCAGCAACGAATGCACGATCGGCGCGGCCGAGACATGTGCGCTTCAGCTCGACGATCCGTCGGCGCGCGTCTCGCGCTTGCACGCCCGCCTGGATCGCGCCGGCGCCAAGTGGATGCTGCGCGATCTGGGCAGCAAGAACGGCGTCCGGCTCGACGGGGCGCGCCGCCAGGAGTTCTTGCTCGAGCCCGGCGCCGAGATCGGGATCGGCGGCGTCACGCTGATCGCCGAGAGCGGCCGCTCGGTCGAGCTCCGTTCGTTCCTGTCGCGGCTCCTGGGATGGCGCAGGGAGCGCATCGAGGTGGTCGATCATGCGCTGCGATCGGTCCGCATGGCCGCGGCCCGCCGCGTCGCGCTCGTCCTGCGCGGCGACGGCGATCTCGTGCCGATGGCGCGCGCGATCCATCGCCGGGCGCTCGGCGCCGATCGACCGTTCATCGTCTGCGATCCTCGGCGCCGCCAGGGCCGAGCGACGGTCCGGTCGGCCGAGAACTACGAGACCGGCATGCCGGCCTTTGCGGCGGCGACCGGCGGCTCGCTGTGCGTGCGCAGCCTGCGGCTGCCGCGAGACTTCCGCAACGTCATCGCCGCGCTCCGCGATCCGGACTCGCGGGTTCAGCTCGTGGTCTGCGCCCAGGCCTCCGAGGACTGCGAGCCGTACCTCGCCGTCCCGATCACGGTGCCGCCGCTGACCAGCCGGCAGGACGAGCTCGACCGGATCATCACCGAGTATGCCGATGACGCGATCGCCGAGCTCGGCACGTCGCGCACCGGCTTCCTGCCGCCCGATCGCGAGTGGGTGCGGACTCACTCGGCATCGTCCCTGCCCGACATCGAGAAGGCCACGCTGCGACTGGTCGCGATCCGCGAGTCGCGCAACCTCAGCAGCGCGGCCGCCCGGCTCGGGATGGCGCCGGTCTCGCTGTCGCGCTGGATCGGGAGGCGCAAGCTGCCGATGCACGTCGTTCCGTGACGCCGGCCGGGTGGCGATGCGCGGCCGGCGCCCCTGGCGTCACCGCTCGCGCGATCCGTCGTCGTCGTGATCGCCGCCGCCGCCGATCACGAACAGATCGCCGCCGTTGAGCGAGAACAACCGGCCGTTCGGGTCGATGCTGATCGGGGTGTACGCCGCCCCGAGCGGCTGCAAGAGGAACGTGCGCGCGGCGAGGTGACCACCCGGGCCGATCTTGTAGACCCAGCCGTCCTCGCTGTTGGCGTAGACGTTGCCGTGCGGATCGACCGCCGGCGCATTGACACACCACTCGAACCCCGTCGAGTGGTCGCCCTGGTTCGTGCACACGATCCGGCCGGCCGGGTCGCGTTGGCAGCTGTCCTGGTTGGTCGCCAGGAACGACCATTCGACGCGGAGGTCGGGGTCGAGCTGGGTGAGGAAGAACTGGCCGCCGCCCTCGAACAGGTAGTGGTTGTCCTTGAGGATGATCGAGTACGTGCCGTCGTGGCGATACACCGCCGGCGTGATGTCCCAGCCGAACGGGTAGGTCCCGGCGGGCGCGCCGTGCCTGTCGAACTTGAACAGGTGCCCGCGTTGCTGGTTGTAGAAGGTGAACGCGCCGTACAGGACGCTGCCGTCGGGCAGGATGACCGGCGACGACGTGGCCTGGTCGCTCGCCTCGCCCGCCGGCGCCTGGTTCGTCCGCGGCTCGACGCCTTCCTGGGCGCCGGCCCGGCAGTGCAAGAACTTCACGAACGGGTCGGTGCTGCCGGGGGTTGCGTCGCTCGGGATCGCGACGCCGCAACCGTCGTGGAGCTGATCGCGCAGCGAGGTCGTCCACCTGGGGGTGAGGTTGGCATCGACCGCGACCACGAACGTGTAGCGCGGGTTTGCATGCGCGGTCGAGATCGTGACGACCGTCCCGTCCTCGCCGACCGCGGGCGTCACGTTGAGCGGGGGACGCTGCGCGCCGCACGGCGCGGACGGTGGCACCGCGTCCGGAGCCGGCGGCCACGGCGCCTGTCCCCCCGAGAACTGGGTGAGGCAGGCGTCGCCCGCCGCGGGCGCACCGACGACGATCTTCGAGAACGCCGCCATCACGACCCGATCGTCGGGGCGCACCTTGACCAGCCACGCGCCCCTGGGATTCGTCGTGCCCGGGGCGTCGGCGGCGAGCTCGAGCGCGTTGTAGTACACGTTGCCGCGGGCGTCGGCCGCGAGTCCCCCGGCGACAAACGTGTTGGGATCGTCACCCGCCTCGGGCAACCGGATCGTCGCGACCTCGCGTCCGGTGCGGCGGTCGAGCTTGTGCAGCGATCCCGAGGCTCCGGGGACATAGATGAAGGCCCCGGCGACGGCGGGATGGAACACCGGCTCCCGGCCCGCGAACGCGCCCGGCTCCGGCTTCCAGTCGCTCGCGAACGTCCAGTCGGCGACCAGGTGATCGTGCGACCAGTGGAACGCGCGCTCCGTCCAGACCTGGCTGTTCCACCCCGTCTGTCCACACGGGGCGCCCTCCGGCACCGAGTCGCAGCTGGTATACGTGCCGGCCTTGATCTCCATATAGACATCGTTACCGACGAGCAGGGGAGTCTGATAGTGTGTGAGGAGACTCGGCCCGCCCGCCTGGATCGTCGCGTCCGCGAGCTCCTGGTCGACGAACGGATCGAACGTCAGGTGGGCCGAGATCCGATCGAAGTGCTCGACCTCCTCGCAGCCGGCGCCGGTGTGTTCGGGGCTCTGACCCCATTGCGCCCAGTCGCAGCGCCGCGCGTGCTCGTCGTGATGTTCGGCGGTGAGCGCCGCCGACGCCGTCCCCGATGGCTCATCGATGTCGATCCCCTGACACGCCCCCAGCGCGGTCACGACTGCCGCGAGCGTGATCGGTGGCACGATTCGCCGGCAGGTGCGGGCCGAGGCACGCCCGCGCGCGGTGGAGCTTGCACGTGCAGATGACAGTTGCAGGACCTTCCAAATCCACATTTCCTTCCTCCTCCGTTGTCACAGACAACTCCTGACACCTTGCGTTGCAGTATTCGAGAAGCATGTCAAAGCCACTTGGTTCTCCTCTCCGGACTGCGAGGATCAATACGCAACGCTGTCGCACAGTGCGACTGTCGCAGCTGCGACACCGCTGGTCGCCGCAGCCTCCTCCGGAGTGGTGGGTCGGTCCGGGAGGTCGGGTGCCGGGCTTTGCCCCGGGGCGGGGCAGGCGGGGGCGTTTGCCTCACCCCGGGTGGTGGTCAAGTCCAGCCCGAGGCCGCTGTCAAGCCGAGATGGCGTCGCTCGCAAGCCCCGGCGCGAAGTCCGTTGCCATCCTGGTGGATAAGTTTGTGCACTGTTCGGCAGGCTTATGAATCGCTCTGGGAGTAGGCTGGCCAAAATGGCGCGCGACGTCCCGGGAAGCCTCGTTGTTCGACCTGACCTCATGTTCAATGGCGTGAAGGTCTTTTCGGCGACGATGTTCGCGCCGCGCGAGCAGCTCGGTGAGACCGTGACCGCGTGGATGGCGGCCAACCCTCACCTGCTCGTGACGGAGTTCGTCGTCACGCAGTCGAGCGACAGCCAGTTTCATTGCATCGCCATCACGGTGTTCTACTGGGAGCGCCTGACGCGACGCTGAACGTCTGTACGGTCTTGCGCTGGCCTTGCGCCGGGCATGGCCCGGGCGTCCCCATGCCAGGTGAGACTCGGGCGCATCGGTTCCGTGGGGGAACATCGGGAGTTGTCAGTACCGGCGCGCCAGGCGTTTGCGCTCGTGGTGATCGTGTGTGGCGCCACGGCACGCCGCAAAACGCGACAGGCAGCCTGCGCGGGACACCCGGAAAGGATTGTATCATCGGTCGATACGGTCACGTTAGATCGGTCCAACGTGGGTTCCAGACCTTGCTCTTGTAGCCAGACACATCGAGGTTTCAGGGATGGGTGCATTCGATCTCCTCGCCGGACTCACGGCGCGGCTGGCATCGACGGGGCAACTCGACGAGATCGCCGACACGGTGCTTCACGAGATCGCCCTGCTGGGGTTCGGCACGGTGTGGATCGCGATGTTCGACGACCAGAGCGGCAAGCTCTCGACGCTCCGGGACGTCGTCGATGGCGTCCGGGTGACGCCCCCGCAACCGGAGGTCGTCGCGCTCGATCCGCGGCAGCCGCTGGGTCAAGGCTTCCGCGAGGGCCGGATGATCAACATCCCGGATCCGGCCTCATTATGCATCCTCGAGCGTGACGACGATGTGGTGCCGCCCGACCGGCTGGCGTTGCCCCGCGCGGCCTACGACCGCCTGCGTGGCCGACCGTTCGCGACGGGTCCGCTGCTCGGCGGCAACGGTCAGCCGGTGGGCGCGCTGTCCCTGTCGTCGTATCACGGCGATCGGCCGATTCCGGATGAGCTGTTCTCCGGTGGGCTGTTGCGCGCGTTCATCGACCACCTGAGGATCGCCCTGGAGCGCGCGCGCCAGGTGGCGCGGATCGAACGGCTCGAGGCCGATGCGATGGTGGTCGCCCACGACCTCAATAACCACTCGGCAATCGCGCTCCTGGCCATCGACATCGGCGCGCGCTCGCCGGTGGACGCGTTCGAGATGCTGCCCTCGATCAAGCGGACCCAGCAGGCGATCGGCGACCTCGTGGGGCGCTTGCAACGGATCGCGCGCGTGGGGTCCGGCGAGCCCCAGACCCTCGACCTCAAGCAGATCGTCGATGACGTCTTGATCATGGCGGCGCCGATCTTGCGCGAGCGATCGATCCAGGTCGACCCCGACCTCCCCGCGGTGCCGCTGGTGCGGGGCGACGCCGTCGTGGTCCATCAGGTCGTGCTGAACCTCCTCGTCAACGCGCGCGACGCCCTGGCCAGGGTGCCTCCCGGGCAGCGCCGGATCCAGGTCCGCCTGCGCGACGAGGGCGGGGTGGTCCGCCTGGTCGTCGCGGACACCGGGCCCGGCATCGCGCCCGAGGTCCTCGCGCGCCTGTTCGAGCGGTTCATCACCACCAAGCGCGACGCTCATCACGGCCTGGGCCTCGCCTCGGCCGCTGCCTCGCTCGAGGCGTTCGGCGGGCAGATCGAAGGGCGCAACGCACCGGCCGGTGGCGCCGTGTTCGAGGTCACGCTGGTCGCGGCCGTCCCGCCGGCCTCGGCGGAGCCGCCGGGTGGCTCGGACGCCGCACCACCCGGTCCGGCCCTGGACGAACCGGTCGAGCCCGTCCTGCCGCTCGCCGAGGAGCCCCGGCACGCCCGGATCCTCGCCGTAGATGACGACCCCGATGTCGTGTACTTCATCCGCGCGTACCTCGAGCCACTCGGGTACGTGGTGGTCACCGCGACCAATGCGGTGCAGGCGATCACGGCGGCGAAGGCCGAGGCGTTCGATCTCGTGCTGTGCGATCTCGGCATGCCGAAGCACAGCGGGCTCGACGTGTGCCGTTCGCTGCGCGACGCGGACTATCGCGGCAAGCTCGTCCTCATGACCGGCTGGGATATCGCGACGCTGCGCAGCGAGCAGCGCGAGTGCGACATGCTGCTCAAGAAGCCGTTTCAAGGCACGGATCTCATGCACGTGATCGAAACGCTCCTGGCGACGTGATCGGGTCCGGCGGGCGATCGGCCCGTGTGCTAGGTTGTCCCGGGTGGGGATCACCAAGCGCATCCTCGAGAGCGCGCAGTCCAGCCTGTCGAGGCTCACCTCGCTGGTGATCGTGGACGACGAGCCGCTGAGCCACGTCGAGAGCGCGGCGCTGCAGGCGGAGTTGACCGTCCGCAAGGCCTGGCGCGACAGGTCGCAGCACAAGCCGCTCGATAACCCGCTCGGCAAGCTCGCCACCTCGGATCCGGAGGCCAGCGCGGCACGCGAACGGGCCGCGCTGGATCGCGCCGCGCGCATCCACCGAGAGCGCGACGAGCACGAGGCGCGCCAGCGTGCGGCGGCCGATGAGGCGTTTCGCCGGATGAAGGAACAGGCGGCGCGCGGCGGCCCGACAGGTGGCCCGACAGGTGGATCAACCGGCGGGCCCAGACCTGCCGGCGGGTCGTCCAGCCACGCCCACGGTCATACGAGCTCGCGCCCGCCGCGTCCGGGCAGCACCGAGGCCCAGGTGCTGGAGTGGTACCGCGTGCTCGATCTCCAGGTCGGGGCCGACATGGCGCAGATCAAGACCTCGTATCGCCAGCTGATGCGCAAGTACCACCCCGACATGCACGCCGGGAGCCCGCAGAAGCAGAAGGCCGCGACCGAGCTGTCGATGCGGGTGACCACGGCCTACAACGGGCTGGTCTCGCACTTCGAGAAGAAGTAGCGGCCCCGCCCCGCTGGGCGCCAGGCGCGAATGGATTTTGCGGCGCCGGCTTGCTACACCCGGCGGCGTGGATGCCCAAAGTTCTGCGTCGAAGACGGCGCTCATGGTATGCGCGTATCGCGCGCGGGCGAGCCGCTGGCCGAGGCCGTTGTTCATCGATCCATGGGCCGAGCCGATCGCCGGCAGCGAGGGGGAAGCCATCGCGAAGCAGCTCGATGTGCGGTTCCCGCCGATGGAGCTCTGGCTCGCGCTGCGGGTCGCGTACCTCGACAAGCTGGTGGCCCGCGCGGTCGACCAGCTGAGCGTGCGGCAGATCGTCATCCTCGGCGCGGGCTACGACACCCGCGCGGCGCGGCTGCCTCGCGCGGGCGTGCGGTTTTTCGAGGTCGATCACCCGGCGACCCAGGCCGAGAAGCGCGAGCGGCTCGCTCGGCTCGACGGCTACCCGATCGATGCGGCGACCTACGTGACCTGCAACTTCGAAGTCGACGATCCGATCGATCAGCTCGCCGCGGCCGGCTTCGACACCCGCGAACCGGCGCTCGTGATCTGGGAAGGCGTCGTCGCGTACCTGACCGAGGCCGCGGTGCGCGCGACCGCCACCCGGCTCGCGGTCGGGCTCGATCCACGGTCGCTCGTGGCGTTCGACTACGTCGGCAAGAACTACGCCGCGGGCAACAAGATGAAGCCGGCGGATCTCGAGACCCGCGCTTATGTCGGCGAGCTCGGCGAACCGATCCGGTGGGGGACCGACGACGTCTTGCCGCTGCTCTACGAGTGCGGCTTCCGCTGGGTGCGCACGCACGACTTCAACGAGCTCGCGCTCGAGCTCGTCGGCGACTACCAGCGCGATCGCATGTTCCGGTTCCAGCGCCTCGCCCTCACCGCGGCGCGCACGCCGGTGGCGGGCTGGCCCTAGCAGCGTGACCGTTACCGCGGCGCCACCTCGCGCAGCATCGCGCGCAGCCAGGCGAGGCCGGGATCGCGATCGAGGCGCAGGTGCCAGCGCATGGCGATCGAGAAGCTCGGGATCGCCAGCGGCGGCGGGCGGATCGCGAGCGGGTAGCCTGCCGCGAGCGCGTGCGCGAGCCCGGCAGGGGCGGTCCACACCAGGTCGCTGGTCGCGACGATCGCAGGCGCGACCAGGAAGTGCGGCACCACGACGGCGATCCGGCGGCGCAGGTGGTCCCGCGCGAGCAGATCGTCGACGACGCTGCCCGGCCGCCCGCGGGGCGCGACCAGGAGGTGGGGGCGGGCGAGGTAGCGCTCGAGATCGAACGGCCCGCGGGTGGCGGGACCGCCGCGGCGCACGACGCACGCGAAGGTCTCCTCCCACAGCGGTTCGGTTTTCATCCCGGCCGGCGCATCGCCGAACACGCCGATCGCGAGCTCGATCTCGCCGTCGGCCAGCGCGGCGGTGAGGTCGCCCGGCGGGGGGCGCAGCCGGAGCGCGATCTGCGGGGCGGCCGCGGCGAGCCGCGCGACGAGCGGCGGCAGCAGCTGAAACGCGGCCTGGTCGACCATCGCGAGCACGAAGCTGCGCTCGGCGCGGGCCGGATCAAAACGCGGCGCCGCCTGCAGCACCGCCTCGGCGGCCTCCAGCGTGGCGCGCACGGCGGGGATGAGCTCGGCCGCGCGGGGGGTTGCCTGCATGCCGCGCGGCGTGCGAACGAGCAGCGGATCGCCGAGCAGCTCGCGCAGCCGGCGCAGGTTGTGGCTGACCGCGGGCTGGCTCTTGCCGAGCCGCCTGGCCGCGCGCGTCACGTTCTTCTCGTCGAGCAGCACGTCGAGCGAGGTCAGGAGGTTGAGGTCGATCCCGGCGAGGCGCACGCCATAAGTATGACGAATGTACTGTATGACAACAATCGATTTGGTTTATGATGGCGCCAGCCGCATCTTGTGGGCAACGCAAACGCAATCCACGGAGCTGCCATGTACGTCATCGCTGGAGTCTCGGGTCATACCGGTTCAATCGTCGCCACCACCCTGCTCGCCGCCAAGCAGCCGGTTCGCGTCATCGTGCGCGACGCCGCCAAGGGCGAGGTGTGGCGGCAAAACGGCGCCGAGGTCGCGGTCGCGGACATCGCCGATCAAGCCGCGCTCACCAAGGCGCTGGCCGGCGCCACCGGCGCATATCTGCTCTTGCCGCCACCCGGCTGGACCCAGACCAACATCGCCGCCGATCGCAAGACCAAGACGGCGGCGCTGCTCGGCGCGGTCGGCGCGGCCAGGCCGGGCCACGTCGTGCTGCTATCCTCGCTCGGCGCCGAGCTCCCCGACGGTACGGGGCCGATCAAGTACGTCCACCCCCTCGAGGAAGGCCTCCGCGCCTCGGGCGTGCCCGCGACGTTCTTGCGCGCGGCGGCGTTCATGGAGAACTGGGACGCGATGCTTACGGGCGCGATCGCCAGCGGCGCCCTGTACTACGGCCTCGCCGAGGGCCTGGCCACCCCGCAGGTCGCCACCGAGGATATCGGCAAGACCGCGGCACAGCTCTTGCTCGAGGGGCCGCGCGGCGTGCGCGTGGTGGAGCTCGCCGGGCCCGTCGAGCTCAGCCTGCAGGACGTCGCCGCGACCCTCTCGAAGGTCGCGGGCAAGCCGGTGAGCGGCGTCTCGGTGCCGCCCGCCGCGATGGTCCAGGCGCTGATCGGGCAGGGGGCCTCGGCCGAGCTCGCGGAGAGCTTCGGCGAGATGGCCGCGGGCCTGAACAGCGGCGCCATCAAGTTCCACGGCACGCCGCTTCGGGGCACGGTCACGCTCGAGCAGCACCTGCGCAAGGTGCTCGCGCCGGCGCAGTAGCCTCCCGGGCGCTAGTGCAGCTCGCGGCGCACGATCGCCGCGCCCTCGACGAGCGCGCGCAGCTTCTCGATCGCGACCGGACGCGGCAGCTGCTTGAGCCCGCAATCGGTGGTCAGCGTGACCCGCTCGGCGTCGATGTGCTTCAGCACCTTGCGCACGCGATCGGCGACCTGCTCGGGTTGTTCGATCTCGAGCGTGCGGACGTCGATCACCCCCACGTGGACGCGCTTGTCGCTCGGCAGCGCCCGCAGGAGGTCGGCGTCGGCCATCTCGCGACACGCAAAGTCGAGCACGTACGCGTCGACCTTGACGCGGTGGTAGTGGGGCAGGATCGCGCGGTAGCCGCCCGCGGTCATGCCCTCGAGCTTGTTGCCCCACGCGTTGCCCATGCAGAAGTGCCACGCGCGCTCGACCCCGGGCGGCGTCTCGCCGAGCGTGCGCTCGACGATCTCGCACACCCAGTCGTAGTCGGCGTCGCCCGACAGGTGGGGGATCCACGCGCCCAGATCCTCGAGCTGGATGTGCTGGCAACCCGCCTCGACGACCTCGGCGATCTCGGCGCGGAAGACATCCGCCAGGGCGCGCGACAGCTCGTAGCGATTCTTGATCGGCCCGCCGCGGAAGTAGGCGAGCGTCGACAGCTGCACGGGCCCGGCGCCGATGCAGGCCTTGATCGGCTTCTGCGTATGGTTCTGCGCCCAGCGGTGGAGCAGCGCCATGCGCACGGGGCCGCGCTTGATCTCGTCCACGACCGCGACCCCCCCGGCCTCGTCGAGCGCCCAGATATCGCGCCCGCGGGCCTTGGCGCGCGCCGGGTGCGGCAGCTTCTCCGACGAGAACCCGTGCGTGCGCTCGAGCCAGTACCACAGGAACGAGCCGATCCCCATGTGGTAGTCGTCGAACCACATCTGCCCATCGGTCAGGATGTCGAGGCCGGCCTCTTCCTGATCGCGGATCACGACCCGCGTGGCGTCATGAAACGCCTCGGTGTGCGCCGTCAGCTTGAACGCCTCGAGCAGATCTTTGCCGGCGAGCTGGTGGGTGAACCAGGCGGGCCGCGGATACGAACCAACCATCGTCGTCGGGAGCAGGTTCATGCGGCGGGGATACCACACCTTGTCGCCCCGGTTATCCCGATCGCGGCACGACGCGCACGCCGGCACGCGGCGGGTCAGTCATCGTCGACCTCGACCATCGCGGCGAGGCGGGTGAGGGCGTCGTCCCACCGCTCCGACACCAGCTCGAGGTAGCGTCGCGCCGTCTCGAGCGGCGACCGCTCGAGCTCCCACAGCCGCTCGCGGCCCCGCCACACGTCGCGGACGAGGCCGGCCCCGGCGAGCACCGCCAGGTGCTTGGTGATCGCCTGCCGGGTCATCGCCTCGCCCTCGGTCAGCCGGACGATCGACAGCGCCCCGCCGGCCGACAGCTTCGCGACGATGCGGAGCCGCGTCTCATCGCCGAGCGCGGCGAAGATCGGCGCGCCGGTCCGGGCCTGGGCGGCGAGGCTAGCCCTCGACATGGCGCGCGATGTTGTTCATCTGCTCGGCCCAGCCGCCGTCGTTCATCGCGAACGCCTTGGCACGGCGCGCGAGCGGGATCTGATCGAACCCCGACTCGGTCACCGTCAACAGCGTCCCCTCGGGCGCCGGCGTGATCGCCAGCTCGACGAGCGTCGTCGGCTCGTGCGCATAGTCGATCGCCGGATCCACCGCGAACGGGTGCCAGCGAAAGCTCAGCAGTCGCTCGGGCTCCATCCGCTCGATGTGGAATTCGAACGCTACTTCTTTGCCCTGATACGTCACCTTGCCGTGCACTGCCCGGCCGGGCGCGAACTCGCCGCCGAATTCGACCCCGAACCAGGTGCCGAACTCGCGCGCGTTCGACAGCGCGCGCCAGACCCGCGCGGGGGGCGCGCGCAGCACGCGCCGCTTCTCGATCCGATCCGTCGTCATCATATGCAACCTCCTGGTTGCAGGTTACCTGCGCGCGACCCAAATGCAACCCATCGGTTGCGTGATTCGCGACCCGGCGGGCTGATCAGTACAGCCGGTGGAGGTGGCTGCCCCGGTAGTAGTGCGCGAGGATCTGGGCGTACGGCTTGCCGGCGCTCGCCATGCCGATCGCGCCCATCTGGCACATCCCGACGCCGTGGCCGTAGCCGGCGCCGCGGAACACGAACGCGTCGCCCTGCCGGTGGACCTCGAACAAGGTCGACCTGAGGCCGCCGAGCAGCCGGCGAATATGCAGGTCGCCGGAGACCTCGACGGTGGCCTTGTCGCCCTCGATCGCGAGCAGCCCGATCCGGCCGGACACGCCGCGCCGCTTCGCGACGAGCTGCCGGATCCGGCCGACCTCGGGGTACTCGGTCGCGACGCGCGCCGTGAGGTCGGCCAGGGAGATCTGCTCGGTCCACCGGAACTTCGCCTGGCCGAGCTTGCCTTGATTGCACCAGGCGTCGTCGCCGCCGCCCAGGAACGCGTCCAGGTTAGCGTCGGAGATCCGCGACATCCCGCCGCTGGCGCCGCGCCTGGGATCGCCGCGGGCATCGCTCTGGCCGCGCAGCGACGGGTCCGGGTCGCCGCCCCAGATCGCGTCGTTGTCCTCGGTATGGCCGCCGCACGACGCGCTGTAGCGAACGTCGACCAGCCCGCCGCCGTCGCGCAGGAGGACCATTCCGCGCGTGGCGTCGACGGCCCTGGTCGTGCGCGGATCTTCCTTGCCGGCGCCGGCGTAGACCTGGCATTGCTGCGTCGAGCACAGGAGGAACGGATCGGTGAGGTTCCGGCGGCCGATCTTCTGCAGGAGCTCGGTGCGCGCGGCAATGGCCTGGGCCTCGAGGGCGGCGGCCGGCGCGTCGGGGTACATCTCGGCGGGGACCAGCCCGGCGAGCAGCTTGTCCTCGGCCACCGCGTTGGCGGCGACCAGCGTGCCGTCGTGATCGAGCGTTATGTACACCGCGCCCCAGTAGCGCCGATCCTCGGTGCCGGCCACCCGCTGCGAGCCGCCGGTGCCGGTCGGGACGTCGGCCACCGCGAGCGCCTCGCCCGGCTTCCTCGGCTGGAACCACAGGACCTGCGGGTTCCTGATCGTCGTCGCGCCGCTTCTGGCGACGATCGTCCCCGCCGGCCGGCGCACCAGCTCTTCTTGCACGCTGGTCGCGACGCCGAACCGCCGGCCGAGCTCCGCGGCGCGCGCGGCGCCCTTGCCCGCCGCCACCGGCTCGATGGCGATGCGCAGCTCGCGCGTGTCGATCACCTCGCCGCCGGTCCCGAACACCGTGCCGATCTCGAACGAGCGCGGCTCGAAGCCGCGGGCCTTCCAGCGCGCGAGCGCCGCCGTGACCCCGCTCGCGTCGTCGGGCGCCAGCGTCTCGACCACCGTCCAGTCCTGCAGAACAGCAGGCCTTCCGTCCTCGACGGTGACCGTCCAGGCGTCGCCGCCGTCGTTCTCGATCGCCGCGCCGCCGGCACCGTCGGGCCGGACCGTGATGCCGCCCCTGGCGCGCAGATGGACGACCGGGCGTCCGCTCATGATCTCGACGGTGACCAGCGGCAGTCCGTCGTCGGTGAACGAAAACCGCGTCGAGTACAGGATCCGCAGCTTGTCGGTCGCCGAGGTCTCATCGGCGAGCCCCAGGGCCGGGGCGAGCAGGATCAGCGCGAGCGGGAGGCCGCGAAGCATCCGGCAAGCTAGGCAGCCGGGCGCGATCCTCGCAACAAAACGGCAGGCTGGGCGACGATGAAGCGCAGGTTCAAGAAGTTGATCGTGACGTGGGCGGCGATCGGGGCCCCGAGGTTGCCCGTCCACACCACGAGCCAGCCGAACCCGACGCCGAGGGCGAACGCCGACAGCGTCCACGGCAGGAACCGCTTGCCCGGCCCGACGTGCAGCAGCGCAAACACCACGCCCTGCCACCACAGGCCGAGCCACGGCAACAAGGCGCCGCGGAACAGGAACTCCTCGCCGATCGACGAGGCGAGCGCCAGGATCACGATCTCCCGTCCGGTCAACGGGCCGAGCAGGTCGTGAAAGCTCACGTGCAGGTGGCGCGCCCAGGCAAAGCGTCGGGTCGCCAGCCGCGTCAGCCCGACGACGCCGAGCCCGACCGCGACCCCGGCCACCGGCCCGGCGAGCAGCGGCCAGTGCGGCAGCGCGCCGAAGCGATACAGATCCGGGTCACCGCGCCCGGCCGCGATCACCAGCGCGACCAGCGCCATCGCGCCATACAGGCCGATCACCATGCTCGCGCGAGACAGGGGCGGGGCTGGGCTGGGCTCGCTCGGCGAGTACGACATCTACCGTCGTCAAAGTATGCGCGATCTGCGCGGCTTTGCATGGCCGTCGCGGTGTTTCCGGCTGTGAGGCCCGATCATCGCGCTGTGCTGCAAACGTGAACCGTCGCACGAGTCGTCATACTGTACGCGCAGATGTACGGGTTTGGCACCGGGCGATCCGGCGGGCGCCGCATCGCATACCTGGTGATCGCGCTCGCCGCCGTGGCGTGCCGCAAGCACGAGGTGCCCCGGCCGCTCGACGCTGCTCCCGCTCCCGCTGACGCCGTGGTGATCGACGCCCGGGCGGCCGTCGTGGATGCCGCCGTCCAGGCAGGGCCGGTAGCGACCAAGCTCGTCGCCTCGGGCGACTCGACGTGCGCGGTGATGTCGGATCTCACCGTGCGATGCTGGGGCGACAACGCGCACGGCCAGCTCGGCAACGGCACGACCACCGAGGCCGCGACGCCGACCACGCCCGAGATCCGGGCCGTCAAAGATCTGCAGCTCGTCGACGGCACCGCGTGCGCGCTGCTCGACGATGCCTCGGTCGCGTGCTGGGGCCGGATCGGCTGGCACGGCCACGCCGAGGATGTGCTGCGCCCGACCGGTGTGACCGGGGTGATCGGCGTTGTGCGGCTGTTCGTGCTCGGCGGCCGTGCCTGCGCGCGCGTCGCCAACGATGCGCTCGTGTGCTGGGGTAACGTCGACGCCCGCGGCCACTTCATCGCCGGACCCGCAAACCGTGCGCCGACCCCCGTCGTCGGGCTCGACCACGTCGCCGGGGTGCTCGCCGACGGCGCGTTCAGCGATGACGGCCGGTTCTGGGCCTGGGCGCGCGACGGCGTGCCGAAGCTCGTCGATGTTGCCGGCGTCCAGGAGATCGGCGACCGCGAAGGCACCGTCTGCGGCCGGCTTCCCAACGGTCACGTGACGTGCGCACCCAGCGACCGCTGCGGTTCGCGGAATCCATCACATCCGAAGCCAGACAAGCTCACGCCCGCGCCGAAGCGTGCCAAGACCGCCAAGACCGGCAAGACGGCCAAGACGGCCAAGACGGCCAAGGGCACCAAGCCGGCGAAGCTTCCACCGAGCGCCTCCGCGACCCGCGGGCCAGCCCGCGAACCTGCCGACACGCTCGGCTTCACGTCGGCACGCCAGCTCGCGTTCGATCTGGGCTTCTGCGTCGTGACTACCGACGGCAAGCTCACTTGCGGCGATGGCTGCCGCCGGATCGACCCACCGAAGCTCGAGCACGTCGATTCGGTGGTAGGTCGATGTGCGCTGCTCACGTCCGGCACGGTGACGTGCTTCGACGGCGGCAAGGCCGTCACGGTCTCCAGCATCACCCGCGCGAACCCGATCGCCGTCGGAGCGGCACATGCTTGCGCGATCGTCGGCGGCCGGATCATCTGCTGGGGCGGCGATGACCACCATCAGCTCGGCGAGTTTGCGCTTGCGCGGTGACAGTCGCGGTGAGAAGGCCGTGTTCGTCGTTAGGTGAGTTTTCCTTGCAGGCGCTCAAACTTCTTGCTGCGGGTAGATCCGATGGGCGTAGGGTGGAACGCTATGCAGCGAGTCTTGTTGGTCTTGTTGGCCGGCTGTGGCTTCCAGAGCCCTGCTGCAGGTGGTGGCCCGTCGGCTGACGCGTCGACGAACGACGCATCGGGCTCGGATGCGGGTATGGCCGCGTCAGGTTGCTGGACGATCTCCACGTCGAATCCGGTGTTCCATGTCTCGGCATGCGTGGCTCCTGCTGGCATCACCGACATGACCGATGTCTCGAGCAACACGTCGATCGACACGGATACCGGGATATCGACCCCGCTGGGGCTCGGGTGCGTTCCGCTGCTCAGCGGGAATGTTTGTGCGCTCGTCGCGAAGTCGATCACGATCCGGCAAGGTGTCACGCTGTCGGCGCACGGGATCAAGCCGCTCGCGCTGCTCGGCCACGACATCGATGTCGAGGGGACGATCGACGTCGCGAGCCACAGCACGGGAGGCCTGCAGGCGAAGGGGCCTGCTGCCGATCGTACCGATTGCAGCAACCCCACGCTGGCAACAGGAAACGGTGGTGGCCCCGGTGGGACGTACGATAGTCAGCACGGTGATGGTAGTGACGAAGGTGGTGACGGTGGTGACGGTGGTGGGACAGGGTCGAAGGGAGGTAAGGCAGCGGGATCGATTAATGTCGATTCGCTCCTCGGTGGCTGTGCGGGAGGGCCGAGTAGCGGCGGCCCCGCCATCGCGGACAGTACGATCGGTAGTCATGGGGGTGGCGCAGTCTGGATCGCGGCCGATACCGGAACGCTGGTGCTCGGCAGCAAAGCCACAATCAACGCCTCGGGCGCCGGGGGAGCGGGTGGCAAGCCCGTCAGCGCAAACCGCGGTGGCTATGGTGGTGGCTCTGGCGGACTGATCGTCCTGCAGTCACCGACGATCACACAGTCCCTGAGTGCCAAGATCTTCGCCAACGGCGGCGGTGGTGGTGGTGGTAGCGCTGGTGGGGGTAGTGAGGTTGCCGGTAATCTCGGAAGCGACCCGCTCGATCCGAGTGGCGCGGACGGTGGCACCGCGGTGAGTTCGGGCAGCAATCAAGGCGGCGCGGGTGGGCAAGGATTCACGGCAGCCTCCCTCACAGCGAAGAACGGTGGTCCCAGTAATTCGAGCTTTGCCGGTGGCGGCGGTGGTGGCGGCGGCGGCGGCGGGATCCGCGTGCTTTCAAACACCACCATCATGGGTCCGAACGTGTCGCCGGTACCTATCAAGCTGCTCAACTGACCGGCGACGCAAGCGGCCTGAGAAGAATGCGTCCAGTTCGGCCGAGGCTTGCGGCCTAACGACCCAGCCCGATCGCACTCGCGTGATGTTGTAGCCGGCAGCCGGCAACGCATGGGAGCATTGATTCTGACCGCTCCGGAGTGAGCGGGTGCATCGACGGCGACCGTGTACCGGTACCCCCACGGCCTCGATATGACGAGCAACGCAGGTTGGCGTGCGTAACTGGGGAGTGATCAGCGTGCGGTGAAGGAGAGGGTGCTCGTTCGATCGCGTCGATGCAGCGTGGTGATCGGAAGGGTCTGAGGCGAGGTACTATCCGTCCCCGTGATGGAGGCGATGACGATGCCGCGAGTATCAGGTGACTGGCATGATAGACCACGGCGAGATAGGATCCATGTGCGTGCGCGACGAGGTACCTCCGAGCGGTGGAAGGTGCTAACGATCTCGCTTCTGATACGGTCGGAACAAGGCATCGGGCTTGCTGTCGCAGGGGCGCCGCTGTGACGGTCACTCGCCAGGCAGCGTTGGTACTCCTGCTCGCCACGGGGTGCTTTCATCCAAGCTATGATCATCCGAGGTGTGGTCCCAATGGCGAGTGCCCAGGGGGATGGACCTGCAGCGCCCAGCTTGTCTGTGAAGCTCTGGGCAACCAGGACGCAACCACGAATACGGATGTTAGTTCGTCAACGTCAGGCTGCTGGACGATCTCCACGTCGAACCCGGCGTTCCACGTTTCTGCGTGCGTGGCGTCGGCTGGCATCACCGACATGACCGATGTCTCGAGCAACACCTCGATCGATACTGACACCGGGATCTCGACCCCGCTGGGGTTCGGGTGCGCTCCACTTCTCAGCGGGGATGTTTGTGCGCTCGTCGCCAAATCGATCGTGGTCCGCCTAGGGATCACGTTGTCGGCGCACGGGACCAAGCCGCTGGCTCTGCTCGGCCATGACATCGACGTCGAGGGGACGATCGACGTCGCCAGCCACATCACGGGGAACCCGCAGGCGAAGGGGCCTGCCGCTGATCGTACCGATTACAGCAACTCCACGCTGGCCACGGGCAACGGCGGTGGTCCCGGTGGGACGTACGATAGTCAGCACGGTGATGGTAGTGACGAAGGTGGTGACGGTGGTGACGCAGGAGGGACAGGGTCGAAGGGAGGTAAGGCAGCGGGCTCGATCGTCGTCGATTCACTCCTTGGTGGCTGCGCGGGAGGGTCGAGTAGCGGTGGCCCCGCCGTCGCGGACAACACGATTGGTAGTCATGGTGGCGGCGCGGTCTGGATCACGGCCGACAACGGAACGCTGGTGCTCGGCAGCAACGCCGTGATCAACGCCTCGGGCGCCGGGGGAGCGGGTGGCAAGCCCGTCAGCGCAAACCGCGGTGGCTATGGTGGTGGCTCTGGCGGACTGGTCGTCCTGCAGGCACCGACGATCACGCAGTCCCTGAGTGCCAAGATCTTCGCCAACGGCGGCGGGGGCGGTGGTGGCAACGCCGGTGGAACTGTCGGTAATCCGGGAAGCGACCCGCTCGATCCGGGCGGCGCGAGCGGTGGCACTGGGACAATGTCGGGCAGCGATCAAGGTGGCGCGGGTGGGCAGGGATTCCCGGCAGCCTCCCTCACAGCGAAGAACAGTGGTCCCAGTAATTCGAGCTTTGCCGGTGGCGGCGGTGGTGGCGGTGGCACCGGCGGGATCCGCGTGCTTTCGAACACCACCATCATGGGTCCGAACGTGTCGCCGGTGTCTATCAAGCTGCTCAACTGATCGGTGACCGCGAGCGGCTTGAGACCCATCTCTCGGCGCGGTGGCTTCGGTCACGCTCTCCCCTGACAGCACCGCAGTGGTTCGACCATGCCGCTATCGTGAGCTTGTCCTATCCTAACCGCCTAAGCTGTTTGCTGAGTTGAGATTTTGGGTGGCATAGGGTGAGCGCCATGCGCGTCGCCTGGATTGTCTTGCTGACCGGTTGTGGCTTCCGAAGCCCCGAGGCGACATCTGGTGACGTGACGCCTGACGCCGCGATACCCGACGCCTCGAGTCCCGGGACGACCCAGGCCAGCTGCTGGACCCTCTCGGACACCAGCGCCAACTTCCAGACATCGGCGTGCCCGACTGCGCTCACCGGCAGCATCAACGTGATGATGAACGTCTCGCTCGACACCGACCGCGGCACGTCGAACCCGCCGGGGCTCACGTGCGCGTTGCTCTCCGGCGGCGGCAGCGTCTGTGCGCTGGCGGCAAATTCGATCACGATCAACAAGGGGACCACCCTGGCGGCGCACGGGGCACGGCCGCTGGTGTTGCTCGGCCACTCGATCACGATCAACGGCACGATCGATGTCGCCAGTCATATCAGCGGTCCGCTCGGCGGCCAGCGAGGGCCGGCGTCTGGTGCCTTGGGCTGTAGCCCGGGCGCTGCCGCGACTAACTCCGGCGGTGGCGGTGGCGGCGGCTTCGGCGGTGCGGGTGGCCAGGGTGGCGACGAAGGCGGTTCCCCCATCACAACGGGGGGCGCGGTAGGCAACGCGATAGGTCTCATGGCGCTGCGCGGTGGTTGCGACGGAGGGCGCGGTGGTGACGGCAGCGCGACCGGCGGCCTGCCTGGCGTGGGAGGCGCGGGCGGCGGCGCCGTATGGATCGCGAGCGACATGGGCAGCCTTGTCATCGGGCCCGGTGCCAGGATCAACGCGTCGGGCGCCGGTGGTGCTCGTGGCATCGGTAGCTCTGGCCCCGACGGCGGCGGCGCCGGTGGCGGCTCGGGCGGGCTGATCGTCTTGCAGGCGCCGTCGATCATGCTGGACCCGTCGGCCCAGATTTTCGCGAACGGCGGTGGCGGCGGCGGCGGTGCGGAGGCAGGCAAGTCCGGACACGACGGAAGCGATCCCACGGGGCCTTCGTCAGGCGGCGCAGGTGGCGGCGGCGGGTCAGTCGCGGGACTCGGTGGCTTCGGCTACTCTGCCTTGGCCCTCAGCCTCACCGGTGCAGACGGTGATCCCGCTGTGCACGGTGGTGGTGGCGGCGGCGGTGGCGGCGCCGGGTCGATCCGGGTGGCGTCTTCGACGACGATCAGCGGCGCGAATGTATCGCCGCTGCCCGCCCAGCTGATGCCCTGATGTCCAGCAAACGCCTCGGGCTGCAGCATGGCCATCGCCGGCGACCGCGGCGGCTATGGCTGGGGCTCGGGCGGCCTGATCGTCTTGCAGGGCCCGATGATCACGCTGGCGCCATCGGCCCGCATCTTCGCGAACGGCGGAGCCGGCGGTGATACTGCAGGAGACGGTGCCGGGAGCCCACGCGTCGACCCGGACGGATCGACCTCCGGTGGCAGCGGCGGCCGCCCGGGGCTGCGCGGTGGCTCCGGCAGTCCGCCAGCGGCGGGCCCGGATATCCCGCGACGCTGCGAGTTGGTGGGGCTGGCGACGGCAACGAGCAGGACGGAAACGGTGGTGGTGGCGGCGGGGGTGGCGCAGGGCGGTCCGTGTGGCCTCGGTCACCGACATCGCCGGCCCGAACGTGTCGCCGCTACCCGTGATGCTGCAGTAGTGACGGGTGGCCCATGCGGCTTGACAGGACCGCCGCCCGGCGCTACCTAGGGTTTCCGTTTTTGACAACCTGACGCGCGGATGGCGGAATTGGTAGACGCGCTAGCTTGAGGTGCTAGTGGGTAACACCGTGGGGGTTCGAGTCCCCCTTCGCGCACGAGCACTTAGCCGATCGCACCGGGGCGAGGTATCGCCCGTTGTGGCCCGTTTTCGGGTGATCTTGTCCTCGCCGTGCATCGGTGAGCGTGCGTGCTCGTATGAGCAGCCACCCGCGGCCAAGCCCAGCTACTCTCGCCGACCTAGATGATCTCCCCGAGGACCTCCTCGGCGAGATCATCGACGGCGTGCTCTACACGCGCAACCGGCCAAGCCCCGCGCATCAATATGCCGCTGCCGGCATTGTGAGCGATCTCGTCCCGTCGCTGGCCGTCGCCAGGGCCCTGGCGGATGGTGGATCCTTCCCGAGCCGGCGCTGGCCCAGCCTGACTCGCCGCACTTTGCGCCCGACCTAGCCGGCTGGCGTCGCGAGCGAATTCGCGTGATGCCAGCCGGCGCGATCTCCGTCGTGCCCGATTGGGTCTGCGAGATCCTCTCTCCGACCACGCGGCGCCATGACCATCTCGTCAAGATGCCGTTCTACGCGCGGATCGGCGTTGCGTTCGCATGGCTCGTGGACGCCGACGCTCGCCTCGTGTTCGCGCATCGGCTCGATGCGGGGGAGTGGCGTTCGATCGGCACCTACAGCGACGAGACCGAGGCGGGAATCCCACCGTTTGACGGGGTGCCGCTGAACGTCTCCGCGTGGTGGATGCTCACCGAGGAGGGCACGCCGTGACTGCGAAGTGCATGTTCGTGACGCTCGTCATTGGCTGGTAGTCGATTGGTCGGCGCGCGATTGCCGGAGGCGTCCCATGACTTTGATGTCACGAACGCGGTGGATGATCTTCGACACTTGGTCGCAAAAGTGGATGACACGACGCTGAAGGTCTGGGACCTGAAGACCGAGCGTATGCTCGCTACCCTGGTAGGCCACGTCTTGAGAGTGAACGTGGTGACGCCTGAGGCCGCCACGCGGTCTCGGCTCAGATGAGAAGATGCTGAAGGTCTGGGACTTGGAAAGCGAGCGCGCTCTCTCCACCCTGGCAGGCCACATCGGACGGATGCTGGCGTGCGCGGTGACGCCGGACGGTTGGACGCATGGTTTCGGCGTCGGAGACCCACAGGAATCGGTAAACTCAGGATATGCGAGCGCTCAAGGTGCAAGTGAAGAACGGTCGGCTCGTGCTCGATGAGCCCACCGACTTGCCCGACGGCGCCGAGGTTGAAGTCATCGTGCTCGACGATGAGCTCAGCGTCGAGGAGAGAGCCGCGTTGCACGCCTCGCTCGACCGGGCGTTGGAGGACTCCGAAGCCGGGCGCGGAATGGACGCGGCAGAGTACCTCAGACAGTATCGCGCCCGGTGAGACATCGGAGGGTCCGACGCCAAGAGCATGCGCCGACCGTCCGGAGTCACCGCGCACGCATTCACACCATCGGCGTGGCCTGCAAGGCCCCATCGCCGAGCCTGATGTGCCCAGCGCCAGCGATCGAAGCGCCATGAGGTAAGGGCGGGAGTCCGAGGCAGGCTATGATAGTGCGAGGCGCGGATGTCCGGGGAGCGCTTCGACTATAGCAACGAGCGACAGCGGCACGAGAAGTTCGTCGGGCGCGAAGCGTTGCTGGCCCGCCTCGATGAGCTGCTGGTCGCCGATGGCGTCGATCGCTGGGTGGTGGTCACCGGCGGTCCTGGGATGGGCAAGAGCGCCATCTTGTCGGCGTGGCTTGCTCGGCGCGAGTCAGCTGGCGCCGTGGTGCCGCATCACTTCATTCGCCGTGGCGCGTACGACTGGGATGACCCCGCGCAGATGGTCGGCTCGCTGGTGGCGCAGATCGACGAGAGCTTCCCGGGAGCGCGCGAGCCGGACCCCGGCGCGCGGATGCATCCTGCGGCGCGCCTGGCCCAGGCGCTATCGCGGGTATCGGAGCGGGAGCTTGGTTGGCGCAGCGAGCGTCTGGTCATGCTGATCGACGGGCTCGACGAGTACGACCCGCCCGCGGGTGCGCCGCCTGGCGATCCACTCGCGGCGTTCCTGCCGTACGCGCTACCCCGCCGGGTGAGCTTCTTGTGCGCGAGTCGGCCACGTCACCCGTATGTCTCGAGCCTCGCAGCACGCGACGGTGACTTCGTCCAGCTCGATCTCGATGCCTCGAACAACGCGGCTGATAACGATGCAACGGTGCGCACGTTCTGGGAGCGCGAGGCTCGGCCGCTTGGGCTAAACGCGCGGTTCGTCGATGAGGCGGTGACCCGGGCGAACGGCAACGTGCAACACGCCGTGCAGCTACGGCGACATGTCGCTGCGACACCCGCGCAACTGCGCCGCGTCGAGGACATCCCGCGCGGCCTCGGGGCACTGATCGAGCGGACGTGGGAACGCATCGCGCACGAAGCGGTGGTAGTGGAGGGCCTCGGGATCTTGTGCGCGGCTCGCGAGGCGCTCACGCTCGATGACCTCGGCGCCGTGGCCACCTGGATCGCGGACGCGACGCGACGGGCGTTCTTGCGGGGAGCCAAGGAAGTTCTCGTCGAGACCCAGCGGCCGGATGGACAACGCGAGTACCGGCTGCACCACGACTCGATCCGCGCGCATATCGCGCAGGCGATCGGAGACGTCGCGCTTCGCGGCCACCACCGCGTGTTGACGCAGCGGCTCGCGACGTGGCCGGCTCCGGCACAAGCGGTAGCGCGGCGGTACGCCTTGCGTCACGCGTTGATTCATCGCGCGGAGGCCGGCGACTGGGAAGACGCCTGGCGGATCGCTGGCGACACGAGCTTCCTGGAGGCAAAGTGTCGCGAACTCGGCGCGCATGAGGTGGAGGCCGACGTCACGCGCGTCGCCGAGCGCAGTCGAGCTAGTGCCAATACTATCATCGGCGATCGATTTCGTGACCTGGCGCGGGCGATCGTTCGCGAATCGCATTGGCTTCGCGTCGCTCCGGAGACAACCGCAGCGGTTCTGTGGAATCGACTGCGGCGAACGGGTTGGAGCGAGTACGACCTGGGTAGCCAGCTCCGGCTTCCCATCAACGCTGACTTCCTGCGTGTGCGCTACATCGCAACACGCGAGAGTCCGGCGCTGGTTCGAGACCTGGTCGGCCACGTCGCCACGGTGAGCGCGTGCGCTGTGACTCCGGACGGCCGACGCGCGGTCTCTGCGTCGAACGACCAGACGCTGAAGGTGTGGGACCTGGAGAGCGGACGCGTGCTTGCGACGCTAGAAGGCCACGTCGATCGGGTGAACGCGTGCGCGGTGACGCTGGACGGTCGACGCGCGGTCTCTGCGTCGAGCGACCGGACGTTGAAAGTGTGGGATCTGGAGACTGGGCGCGCGCTCGCCACCCTGGAAAGCCACGCTGGCGGGGTGCTTGCGTGCGCGGTGACACCGGATGGCTGGCGCGTGGTCTCGGCGTCGGGGGACCAGACGCTGAGGGTATGGGATCTGGAGAGCGGGCGCGCGCTCTCCACCCTGAGAGGCCACGCTGGCGGGGTGACCGCGTGCGCGGTGACTCCGGACGGCCAGCATGTGGTCTCCGCATCGGAGGACCGGACGCTGAAGCTATGGGATCTGGAGACCGGGCGCGCGCTCGCCACCATGGAAGGCCATGCCTACATGGTGACCGCGTGCGCGGTGACGCCGGACGGCCGACGTGTGGTCTCGGCGTCGAATGACCGGACGTTGAAGGTGTGGGATCTGGAGAGCGGGCGCGTGCTCTCCACTCTGGAAAGCCACACTTTCGGGGTGAGCGCGTGCGCGGTGACACCGGACGGCCGGCGGGTGATCTCGGCGTCTGGCGACCAGACGCTGAAGGTGTGGGACCTGGAGAGTGGGCGCGTGCTCTCCACATTGGAAGGTCACGCCCTCTGGGCGAACGCGTGTGCAATGACGCCAGACGGCCGACGCGTGATCTCGGCGTCGTATGACATGACGCTGAAGGTGTGGGATCTGGAGAGCGGGCGCGCGCGCTCCAATCTGGGAGGGCACGTCGATATGGTGAGTGCTTGCGCGATAACGCCGGATGGCCGGCGCGTGGTCTCAGCGTCACATGACAAGACGCTGCAGGTATGGGACGTGCAGAGCGGGCGCGTGGTCACCACCCTGAAAGGCCACGCCTACATGGTGACCGCATGCGCGGTGACGCCGGACGGCTGCAGCGTGCTCTCGGCGTCAGAGGACAAGACGCTAATGCTCTGGGACCTGGAGAGCGGGCGCGTGATCGCAACCCTGGAAGGCCATACCCGCGGGGTGACCGCATGCGCGGTGACGCCGGACGGCCGACGCGTGGTCTCGGCGTCATGGGACAAGGCGCTGAAGGTGTGGGACCTGGAGGGCGGGTGTGTGCTCGCAAGCCTGGAAGGCCACGCTGATGGAGTGAGAGCGTGCGCGGTGACGCCGGATGGCCGGCGCATCGTCTCGGCGTCGAATGACCAGACACTGAAGGTGTGGGACCTGGAGAGCGGGCGCGTGATCGCAAGCCTGGAAGGTCATACCGACTCGGTGACTGCGTGCGCAGTGACGTCGGACGGACGGCGTGTGGTATCGGCGTCATGGGACCAGACACTGAAGGTGTGGGACCTCGAGAGTGGGCGTACGCTCGTGACTCTGGAAGGCCACGCTGACTGGGTGATCGCATGCGCGGTGACACTGGACGGACAGCGCGTGATCTCGGCGTCGGGGGATAAAACACTTAAGGTGTGGGATCTCACGACCTACGCTTGCTTGTTCACGCACTGCGGTGACTCCGCCTATCTGGCTGTGACCGCCGGTACGGCTGATGTCGTTGCTGGTGACTTCATCGGCGGGATCTGGTTTCTTGACTGGCTTTCGCCGAAACGCCACGTTACACAGCTTGGCGCCGATGATCACGAGAACCGTCAGCGCGAATCGCGCCTAGCTCAAGAGACCCCCTCGCCGAAAACGATCATGAAGAAGCACACCATCCTGTTTCTCGCCGCCAATCCCACCGGAACTAATCCGCTTGCGCTCGGCGAAGAAGCGCGCGCGATCCAGGCAGAGCTCGAGCGTAGCGGCTACCGGGATTGCTTCGCGCTGGAGACCCGGTGGGCTGCCCAGCCGCTCGATCTGCTGCGGGAGCTACGCAAGCTCAAGCCGACCGTGGTGCACTTCAGCGGTCATGGTGGCCCGAGCCCGGTGGGCGCGGAAGCCATGGGGCAGAGGCCGAGTCGAGATGTGAGCGCCAACGTCGGCACATCTGACAATGAACCGCAACGCGGCCTGTTCTTCCAGGGGCTCGATGGACGAGCGCAGCTGGTCACCGCTCAGGCGCTGCACGACACCTTCGGCGCGGCTGGGTCTTCGGTCAAGCTGGTTGTCCTCAACGCCTGCTACAGCGATGTGCAGGCCGAAGCGTTGCGTGCGCATGTCGATTGCGTCGTGGGGATGAGCGGGTCGATCCTCGATGACGCGGCCCGCAGCTTCGCGATCGGGTTCTACGGCGGGCTGGGCGAACTGGAGCCTGTTGCGGCGGCGTTTCGTCAGGGGTGCGCTGCGATCAGCTTGGAGGGACTACGCGACAGTGATCGGCCCCAGCTCAAGGTCCGCGACGGAGTCGATGCGAGCATGCTCGTCCTGGGGTTCCAGGACCCTCGGTAGCCCCAACTGTATCGCCGACGCAGGCGGGGCTGATCGACTTCACGGCAGAGCGGGACCGATATGCGCGGTTCGTGGGGCGCGAAGATGTGTTGCTACGGCTCGACGAATGGCTCGGCGGGCCAGGCGAGGCTGGGTGGGTCGTGCTCACCGGAGGTCCGGGCATGGGCAAGAGCGCGATCCTGTCGGCGTGGCTGGCGAGGAGCGCGGCAAGGGGTGCCGTGGTACCGCATCACTTCATTCGCCGCCAGGTAATCGATTGGGATCAGCCCGAGGTGATCGCGGCGTCGCTGGCAGCGCAGATCGAGGCGGTGTTCCCAGCGCTGAGCGACCACGACGCAAGGCCCGAGGGGCGGCTCATCGAGTTGCTCGGCAGGGTGTCGAAGCAGTCCGGCGGCACCAGGCGATTGGTGATCGTAGTGGATGGCCTAGATGAGACGCGCGCGGAGCCCGGCGACAACCCGCTGCCGCGCTCCTTACCGCATGTGATGCCGGCTGGGATCCGGTTTCTGTGCGCAACGCGGCCGACGTACCCGCACCTGAACTGGCTCGAAGCACGAAGCCCGGTTCGGCGGCTCGATCTCGACGACGCTCGATGGGCGGCGTCCAATCAAGCGGTGGTTTGCGGGTTCTGGGAAGCGGTCAGCCAAGAGTACCAGCCGCCGTTATCGGCCGAGACGACCACGACGGCGATCACGCGTGCCGAAGGCAACGTGCTGCACGCCGTCATGCTCCACGACGCGCTTCGAGACATGCACGCCACACAGCGCCGTGCCGATCGCGTTCCGCGTGGGCTGAAGGCCCTGATCGGCGAGATCTGGGACAGGGCCGCTTCGCATGCAGCCGTACGCGTGGGACTGGGCCTTCTGTGCGCGGCGCGGGAGGCGCTGGCGCTCGAGGTGCTCGCCGACGTTGCTGCGTGGAGCTACGACGAAAAGCAGAGCTTTGTGCGTGAGGCGCGGCAGCTCCTGCTCGAGGAGCCGGCGGCGTGGGCGGGCGTCGAGGCGTATCGCCCTCGCCATGACTGGGTGCGCGAGTTGATCGCCGAGCGGCTCGGCACGGCAACAGTGCGCCAGCATCACGCGACTTTGGCGCGAACCCTGGCAACCTGGCCGGCGCACCCGGGGGCGACCGCGAGGCGATACGCCTTGCGCCACGCGCTCCACCATCGGGCCGAGGCCGGCGATCTCGCTGGCGCATGGGAGTTGGCTGCGGAGATGAGCTTTCTGGAGGCGAGGGTCCGTGCCGTGGGTGTGTGGGAGACGGAAACCGAATTGGCGCAGGTGGCCACACATTGCCGGGGCATCGGCGAGGAAGCACTGGGGAAGAAGTTCGGCGACCTGACCCGAGCGCTTGCGCGCGAATCGCATTGGCTGCGGGTGACCCCTGAGGCGACCGCGGCGCTGGTGTGGAATCGGTTACGGCAGATGGAGTGGAGCGCGAATCAGCTCAACGGACAACTTGCGGTCCAGAGCAAGGTTGGCTTTTTGCGCGTACGAAGTGTAGCAGCCCGTCAAAGCTCCACGCTGATTCGCGATCTCATCGGCCATACCGAGTGGGTGAGAGCATGCGTGGTGACGCCGGATGGCCAGCGCGTGGTGTCGGCGTCCGGAGACAAAACGCTTAGAGTGTGGGACCTGGAGAGCGGGCGGGCACTAGCCACCCTGGAAGGCCACGCTCGATGGGTGAGCGCGTGCGCGGTGACGCCGGATGGCCGACGCGTGGTGTCCGCGTCGACTGACCAGACGCTGAAAGTGTGGGACCTGGAGAGCGGGCGCGTGCTCGCCACCCTGGAAGGTCACACCAATAGAGTGAACGCGTGCGCGGTGACACCGGACGGCCGACGCGTGGTCTCCGCATCAGAGGATGACACGCTGAAGGTGTGGGACCTGGAGAGCGGGCGCGTGCTCGCCACGCTGGAAGGCCACACTGACGGGGTAAATGCGTGCGCGGTGACACCGGACGGCCGGCGCGTGATCTCCGCATCGAAGGACGCGACGCTGAAGGTGTGGGATCTGGAGAGCGGACGCGAGTTGGCTAACCTGGGAGCCCACGCTGGGTGGGTGAATGCGTGCGCGGTGACACCGGACGGCCGGCGCGTGATCTCCGCGTCGGACGGCCGGCGCGTGATCTCCGCGTCGGAGGACCAGACACTGAAGGTCTGGGACCTGGAGAGCGGACGCGCGCTCGCCACCCTGGAAGGCCACGCCGACGTGGTAAGCGCGTGCACAGTGACGCCAGACGGCCGGCGCGTGATCTCCACGTCGGGGGACCAGACGCTGAAGGTCTGGGACCTGGAGAGTGGGCGCGTGCTCGCGACCCTGGAAGGCCACGCCTATGTGGTAAGCGCGTGCGCAGTGACGCCAGACGGCCGGCGCGTAGTCTCGGCCTCAGGGGACGAGACGCTGAAGGTCTGGGATCTGGAGAGTAGACGCGCGCTCGCGACCCTGGAAGGCCACGCCGATGGGGTGACCGCATGCGCAGCGACGCCAGACGGCCAGTACGTGATCTCAGCTTCGGAGGACGAGACGCTGAAGGTCTGGGACCGGGAGAGCGGGCGCGCGCTCGCCACCCTGGAAGGGCACGCTGACGGGGTGACCGCGTGCGCAGTGACGCCGGATGGCCGGCGCGTGGTCTCGGCGTCAACTGACCAGACGCTGAAGGTGTGGGATCTGAAAAGTGGGCGCGCGCTCGCTGTCCTGGAAGACCACGCTGACGGTGTGACCGCATGCGCGGTGATGCCAGATGGCCGGCGCGTGGTCTCGGCGTCGGAGGGAAAGTTGAAGCTGTGGGACCTGGAGAGCGGGCGTGCGCTCGCCACCTTGGAAGGTCACGCCCGCGGGGTGAACGCGTGCGCCGTAACGCCAGACGGCCAGCGCGTGATTTCGGCGTCGAAGGACGGGACCCTGAAGGTGTGGGACCTGGAAAGTGGGCACGCACTCGCCACCCTGAAAGGCCACGCCCGCGGAGTGAACGCGTGCGCGGTGACGCCGGACGGCTGGCGTGTGGTCTCGGCGTCGCATGACAAGACGCTGAAGGTCTGGGACCTTGAGAGCGGGCGCGCGCTCGCCACCCTGGAAGCCCACGCCGACTGGGTGAGAGCATGCGCGGTGACGCCGGACGGCCGGCGCGTGGTCTCAGCGTCGCATGACAAGACGCTGAAGGTCTGGGACCTGAAAACCTACGCCTGTCTATTCACGCACTACGGCGATGCCGCTTTTGCCGCGGTCACCGCAACCGAAACTTCGATCGTCGTTGGCGACAACCTCGGCAGCATCTGGTTTCTGGACTGGCCGCCGAAGATGGCGGAGCCGACTTCCTGACCGCGACGCTGGATCGCTCGCAAGACTCAAAAACCTATGCTCGAGCCTGATGTGCCTCAGCGGGCCTGCGCCAGCGATCAAAGCGCGACGCTCGCCGATCGCATCTGACATCAGCGTCGATCTAACGCCGTCAGAACGGGATGTCGCTGTCCACAGCGCCAGCCACTTCGGGCGCGGCCGGGGATTCCGGCTCCGGTGCGCGCACGATCATATCGACACGTTCCTGATTCCTGGCAGCCCAGTTCCACGCCTTCTCTGTCGGGATGTACGTTCTCATCGACTCGTCACGGCCCTGATACCACCCAGGGCGCAGGTACCCGTATTCAACGAGCCGATGCAGGGAGATCCGTACGTTTGCCCTCGAAGACGAGACGCGCTTCAGGTTCTCGAAGGTCGCTGCGATCTCGCCATGATCGTCGTCCGGGTCCCATGCTTGCTCGAAGACATGCGCAAGACCCGTAGCTTCAGCGGCGCCTTGGGACGGATCCATTTCCGGCGCCGACGCGGATCCACTCGACGTGGGTACTGGCGGCGGGATCGTGATCCACCTGGTCGACGTCAGGATCCGGATCGGTCTGGATCCTTGGCCGGGTGTAACCCGTCCGTCTGGATCCTGGTTGTGGATCAGATGGATCGTCTGGTTCAGCCCGAACGGTGCTGCATCCGGCACGCTGGAACGTCAACGGTGTCGACGTGCCTCATCGCGTTCGCGATCAAGATGCCGCCGGGAGCGTAGCGCTTTGGGTCGGTCGGTGTGACGAGCTGGCGCGGAAGTCGGAGCCGGCCACGTGAGCAGTAACCTGCGGCGAATTGCTTGGCGAGCACGTCACGGTGTATCCGGGCCCGCAGGGCGGCGCATGCCACAGAGCTCGTCGAGCTCGGTGGTGGCGACCTCGAACTCGGTGGTGGCGACCTCGAGTTTGGTAGTGGCGAGCTCGAACTCGGTGGTGGCGAGCTCGAACTCGGTGGTGGCGACCTCGAACTCGGCGAGCAGCCTTGATGCAGCCGGCGGGAGTGTCGTTCACCGGTGCTTGCCCAGGCACGCTTCCGCGCCGAGCACCTGCAGTGGTTCGGCGGCAAGCGTAAGCCCGGCGTCGTCAGCCGCGAGCCGCACCGGATCGGGCCATACCACAGCACGACAGCGAGCTTGATCTCGTCGTGGTGCGACGGCAGGTAGGATTCAGAGCAATACAGGACCATCAGCCTCGCCGTGTGCAGCGAGGACAGGTGTTCGTTCCGATGTGTACAGGTGTCAGAGGTTGGCTCTTGCTCGCTCTCGAGTTGCCACGTGGCAACTGCTCTTTCTCTCCAAACGAGGAAGCAGGATCAGTGCCATCGTCGTTCTGGATCTTCGACCAGCCGGTTCTGCGATCGCCTGACATCACCGGGCGTCAACCGCTTCCGGCATCCCGTGCATCGCCGCCGCTTCGCCATGGCGCAGCGGCGCCAGCCAGCCCATCGGGCGAGGGCGGGCCGCGCGACCGCGACGGTGGGTCACGAAAGCGCCGCGGCGGGCCCTACCGCGGCCCCGCACTGGCTCACGAAAGCGCCGCGAGGTGGATCCGTCCCAAGGCGCCGCTGAAGGACCCGTAGGAACTGACTCGCATACATTGACGGTAGAGTTCGGGTCTGACACCGAAGCGCGCTGGGGTATCAGCTATGCCGGCCGGAGGCGTACGAGAACGAAAAGTCAACCCTGGCAAGAGTTTGGCGGGTCAAAGAATGTCCGTCGTCGCGTCAGCGAATTTTCTACTTTCGACATGCCGCGCCGCGACTTAGTTAGTGCGACGGCCAGCTTCGCACAATAGCGTCGGATATGGCTGGCTCGCTTAGAGTTGATGGGGCGAACAACTGAACTTGAAAACCGTTGTCAGTCGTCGTCGGTCACGCAGGCGGCCCGAATCTGCTGCCACGTGGCTGCCATGCGGGTCGATGGCGGGTGGGATGAGCGGGGAGGAACCGGGACGCCGACACCGCGCAAGCCTGCGTGGTCATTGCAGGGACGCGAGATGGTTGAGTATCTCGGCTTGCGTCGGTCGGGTTCGCGTCCCCCCGCTCGCACTACGTGCTTCGCGTCTCGATGCTTCGCATCTCGGGGCCGCTTCGCCCCCCGCGGCCTACTCCGTCTCGCTCCATTCTTCGCTTCGTTCCGACGTAGCGAATAGCGAGTAGCGAGTAGCGAGTGCCCCCCCCCCGCTCGCACTCCCTTCGGCCGGCGATGGACGTGGGCGCGCACGAGCAGTTCTAGTTCAGAACGCGAGCCAGATCCCGGCGAGGAATAGATTGTTGTCCGATACCTTCGGTCTCGGCAGCGCCGCGAACGCGTTGGACGCACTATCGAGCGTGACGAACGCGTCGTAGTGGACGAACAGCTGCACGTTCAGTCGCGCCATCCAGTACGCCTCGAACGTCAGCCACCGCGCCGCCGGAGATCCGTTGCACGCGGGAAGCGTGCCGCAGTTGGCGAGAACGTCGTTCGTACCGGAGACGTCGACGTAGTTCACGAGCGCGCCGTACGTGCGGTCGTAGAAGTAACGCGCCCCGAGCGACAACCGATCGAGCCGATCGCGCGCGTTGGAGATCGCCGTGCCGACGAGCGCGCTCGTGTTCCAGGTCTGCTCGTGCATCCAGCTGCCGTGCAGCGTCAGGATGTGCGAGGGCTCGATCATCTGATACTGCGCGTCGAGACCGACATCGAGGTACGACGCCGCGGGCAGCCGCGTTGCAGCGCCGGGTTGCGTGAACTTCGAGAACATCCCGGTGGTTCCGACCATCAGCGATCGCCGGTCACGATCCCAGTTGCGCTCGTAGCCGAACCGCCAGTATGGCGCGACGTGGTCGATCGCACCGCCGCTGCTCGTCAACGCGACTGGATCGCTCGAGATCCGCCGTACCCCCGGCTGCGCCGCGACGTAGCCCGCCAGCTCCATGTACAACGCGTCGCGGAGGAACGCGTACACGCCGACCGCGGCGGACTTCTCCGCGAGGTCGTACAGGAGCGGGCTCCGCGGCTTCGCGAGCTCGCTCGCAACCGGGAAGTTCGGAACCCCGAACGCGCTCGCAGCGCCGACGCTCGAGCCGCCAGTCGCCCACACGTCGGCGGTCGTCGGGCCGTTGTTGAACGTCATGCCGAGGAGCAGATCGGCGCGCCGTCCGTTCGCGTCGAGTAGGTCGCCGTCGCTGTAGATGATGTAGCGCAGGTCGACGGTATCGATGCCAACGCTGCCCTCGGTCTGCTCGTACGTGAGTTCGGCAAACAAGCCGGACGCGTCGCTGATCCTGCCGGCGTAGACAAGGCTGACCTCCTGCGGGAACAGGACCAGCGGCTGCTGCACGGAGTACATGTTGCCCGCCGCGTCTGTATCGACCGGCCGACGGTTCCACGCAGTCATGCTCGCGAATAACACGAACGAGATCGGCGGGAACCGCGACAGCCACAACCGGATGGGCGAGGCCGGCGTGGTCGTCGACGGCGCAGGCGCGGGCGCGGCCGGGTCGCGACCAGCGACGATCGTCGCCTCGGGCGCCTTGTTGGTCCACGTATAGCCGTAGAGCTTGAACCGTCGGCCGGTCGGCGTGAGCTCGGGGAAGATCGTGTGGCACACGGTGCAGTCGAAGCCGGTCTGGCGCGCGAACGACGGCACGGCGCCAGCGGATCGCACGGCCAGCATGACGACCGCGATCGTGACGAGCCGTGCGAAGCGGATCAGGACCGTGCCCATGCTCGTTGCATGGTAGCTGCGACATCCGCGGCGCACAACATCGCGGTCCCACGTCGCTCCGCTCGGGGAGCTGACGATGCGCCTCGAGCTCCTCTCCGGCTCGCGCTATTCCTCCGTTCGCGAGGACGTCGGCTCGATCTTCGACGAGGTCGGGATCCGTGATCCATTCGGGTATCAAGGTCTGGGACCTCGCGTCGGGCACGTGCCTCTTCACGCACCATGCTAACGCGGCATACAGGGCCCACGGCGATCCCGACCTGGGAGGCGTCTGGCCTGGCGCTGCCGGTACTCCAGCCGCACATCGCCGGTCGCGTTCGTTCCTCACCGGCCCAGGAGCGGCCAGCTACTCCGAATCGGTGATGAGCCTGGTCGAGCACTACCACCTCGGTGAGATCGTCGGCGCCGCCACGGCCGGGGCCAACGGCAACAAGGCGGAGATCACCGAGCCAACCGGCTGCCGCACACCTTCACCGGCGCGCGCGTCACCAGGCACGACGGTACGCGCCAGCACCTCATCGGCATCCAGCCCCCGATCCCCATATCGCGGACCATCGCAGGTGTCATCGCCGGCCACGACGAGGTCCTCGAGAAGGCGCTCACCTACGTGCGTAGCGCCAGCTAGGGATTAGTAGGATTAGTAGCCGCTCTGGTAATGCTGCTGCTCGGCTTTGCGCATCTGCATCATGACGCCGGCGGCTCCGCCACTCACTCCACCGGCGCCGCCATGGCTCGCCGCCGGAGCAGGTGCGCCGCCGCGGGGGCGCGCTCGCAGATGCACGCGCTCGAATACTCGCCCATGTAGATCATCCAGCGATCGGACCCGCTACCACTGCAGCGGTTTCGCTGCCTCCACTGCGTTCGCGGCACCATCGATTAACCTAACTAAGTGCGCGGGATCCCGTAATTCGGAGCATCGTGGAGCGTATCCTCCCCGGACTGCACGGCCGTGCTCGCGGCCTATCTCGGCGCAGTCGGTCGTCGCGAAATGCATCCCGTCGTTGGCCAGGCCGAGCCACTCAAGCATCTTGCAGATAGTCGAATCGGGTGGTTCGCGCGAGCTATGCGGACGGTGCGACCCCCGACTCGGTTGTCCTCGATGACCAGAGCCACGAGCTGCGTGCCGGCGGGCGCGTCCGTTCGCTGGGGCGGCAAGCGGTGCTTCGGGAGATCCTCTACGTGTCCGCGCGGCCGGGGCGCGTGGTATCTAAGCACGAGGTCGCCGGGCGATTGTGGGATGGACGATACGATCCCACCATCCACGACAACCGCCTCTGGTCCAAACTTCAGGCGGCTGCGGTTGCTGCTGGCCCGCAGCGGGCTGAACGTCGAGTTCGTCGATGATGGCTACCGGCTCACCGCGCTGAATAGCTTGTTCATCGAGCCGCTCGAATAAGCCGAAATAAGCCGAAAAAGGCCGGGCGGTCCCACTGCTCGTGCAGAAGTATGCCGAAATTCGTCGTAGCGACAACGTTGCGTGGCGCAGGGTGTTGAGCATGACGTCGCGCTTGGACGATACGCGTCATGGGGGATCGTGGATCATCTGGGTCTGTGTGATCTCCGGGATGCTCATGGCAGAACGAGTGGCCGAGGCGTCGCAGTCGTGTTCTAGTAGTACCTGCATCACTCCGGCATCGTGCACGGTGACCGACTGTGGACGATGCGGTACCAACCCCGTAGTGTGTGACAAGTTCGGCTGTTCGTGTGGCAAGTTCGGCTGTTCGGACGGCGGCTGCGCGACCTGTACCATCACCGACGTGTTCGTGTGTGGATGCGCCGTGTGCCCGGTCTGTGGCAATGGTAAGGTCGAGCCGGGCGAGCAGTGCGATGGTGGCCCGTGCTGCACTTCATCTTGCAGTTTCGCGACCAGTGCAACCGTGTGTCGCGCTGCGGCGGGCATATGTGATGTCGCCGAGACCTGCTCAGGCACGTCAGCGAGCTGCCCCGCCGACGGGAAGGCCCCTGCGGGGACGGTGTGCCGCACGGCGGCCGGCAATTGTGACAACGCGGAGACCTGCGACGGGACGAGCGTGACGTGTCCCACCGACACGACCAAGCCGGTGGGAACGGTGTGCCGCCCCGATAACGGGCTCGGCTGCGACGTCGCCGAGACCTGCAACGGCAGCGCGACGTGTCCGACAGACATCGGGAAACCCCCCGGTACGATCTGCCGCGCTGACAACGGGCTCGGCTGCGACATCGCCGAGGTTTGCAACGGAACGCCGGCCGCATGTCCACCCGACGCCACGAAACCCGCGGGGGTGATCTGCCGCGGCTCAGCGGGATCTTGCGACACCGCCGAGGTCTGCTCGGGCACGTCGTCGATCTGCCCCGCCGATGTGATGGTCGCTGCGGGGACGGTGTGCCGCCCCGCCGCAGGTGTTTGCGACAACGCGGAGGCATGTAACGGGACAAGCGCGGCCTGCCCCGCCGATGTGATGGTCGCCGCGGGGACGGTGTGCCGCCCCGCCGCAGGCGTTTGCGACAACGCGGAGACATGTAACGGGACAAGCGCGACCTGCCCCGCCGACGCCAAGCTCCCCGCAGGGACGCTATGCCGCGCCGCCGCCGGTAGCTGCGATGTCCCGGAGACGTGTGATGGGTCAGGCGTGAGCTGCCCCGCCGACGCCATCAAGCCGGTTGGGACGGTGTGCCGGCCCGACAACGGGCTTGGCTGCGATGTCGCCGAGACCTGCAACGGCAGCGCGACGTGTCCGTCCGATGCCGGGAAACCCGCTGGCACGATCTGCCGCGCCGACAACGGGCTCGGCTGCGACGTCGCCGAGGCTTGCGACGGAACACCGGCCGCATGTCCACCCGACGCCACGAAACCCGCGGGCACGGTCTGCCGCGCCGCGGGGGGAGTTTGCGACACCGCCGAGGTCTGCTCGGGCACGTCGTCGATCTGCCCCCCCGATGTGATGGTCGCCGCCGGAACGGTGTGCCGCCCCGCCACTGGCATTTGCGACAGCGCGGAGACATGTAACGGGACAACCGTGACCTGCCCCGCCGACACCAAGCTCGCAGCAGGGACGGTGTGCCGCGCCGCCGCTGGCAGTTGCGATCTCCCGGAGACCTGTGATGGGTCCAGCGTGACCTGCCCTGCCGATACCATCAAGCCGGTAGGGACGGTGTGCCGCGCCGACAACGGGCTCGGCTGCGACAAGGCCGAGACGTGCAACGGTAGCGCGACGTGCCCACCCGACATTGGCAAGCCGGCAGGGACGGTGTGCCGCCCCGACAACGGGCTTGGCTGTGACGTCGCCGAGATCTGCGATGGCAGCTCGGCGAAATGCCCCCCGAATGCGGGGAAACCTGCGGGCACGATCTGCCGTGCCGCGGTGGGAGTTTGCGACAGCGCCGAGACCTGTACGGGCACGCCTGCGGGCTGCCCGCCCGACGTGCGGCTCGCGGCCGGGACCGTGTGCCGCGCGTCCACTGGCAGCTGCGATAGCGCGGAGACGTGTGATGGATCGAGCGTGACCTGCCCGGCCGACACTTTCAAGGCGGTGGGAACAGTATGCCGCCCCGACAACGGGCTCGGCTGCGACGTCGCCGAGACCTGTGACGGCGGCTCGACGTGTCCGCCCAACGTCGGAAAACCTGCAGGGACGGTGTGTCGCCCCGACAACGGGCTCGGTTGCGACGTCGCCGAGACCTGTGACGGCAGCTCGACGGTGTGTCCCCCGGATATCGGAAAACCAGCGGGATGGGTGTGTCGTCCCGCGGCCAACGCATGTGACAATCCTGTGACGTGCAATGGCAGCTCGGCGGCATGCCTCTGACACCGGAACACAGGCCACTTCAAAGAGGGAATATCGTGCGGAAGAGGACATCGTGACGCTCCGTATTCTTATTACAGTAGCCGTGCTCTGTGCTTATCTGGCGGCATGTACCGAGCCCGAGCACGTCGGAGCGGGGGCGATTCGTCAGTCCTTGGTCCAGAACTGTCCGTTTTCTCAGCCGCGTTTGGCCATTGATCCAGCGCGAGAAATGATCCTCCAAAGCCGCGCCGTTGTAGATGATCCGTGCCGGACCACCTGGAATATCGGTTGCCCGGCCGCCACGCGTGCCAAATGGACATTCGGCCGGCTCATGACTGTGATGTCTGGCACGACGGACGAAACAAGCGTGGTGGCGCGGCAGTTTGTCGGCCGGTGGCTGAACTTCTGGTTACACGACCAGACGATTACCGAAGACAATATTCCAGTCCTGGCGCGCGGCAACATCAGGACAGCTTTGCTCAATCAATGGCTAACGGACAGCCACTGCCCGGTGGGCACCGACCCAGCTATCTGTCCCCTGGATCTGAGGGCTGCGCCGTTTCGTCTCCTCGCGATCGTGAACCGCATTGATATGGCGGGGAGTGTCGACAACTCCACCGGCGGACCCTCACCTGGAGAGCTCCGTTTTGTGTTTGGCGCTTTCAATAAGGCAAGCCCGAGTCTAGCGCCCGTGCTAGCCACGGCGATCCTTGAGTATCGCTTCCCGAACACGCAGACAGCCCTGGAGTGGGCTACTTTGTTTCACAGCCTGAGCGCTGTCGATCTTCCTTCCACACCGCCCACCGGTACCGACACCACGCCCTTTGCAAGTCAACTCCAGGCCATTACCGACCTTGTCGTCGAGCCAAATGCTCAGCCGGGCAATCCGAGCAATGGAAGCACGATCCACCTGGTCCGGACGAATGAAATCGCGTTCGATCCAACCCCAAGCCCAGGCGCTCAATGGGAATTTCGCCAATTTGGCTTAGCGTGCGCATGCACCCTCTGCCAGCTGAGTCAGGTCCCAGTCAGCCAGACACCATCCACCAGCGCGAATCCCACTCGTGACAACCCGATAGCTTCGGTATCCGATTTCCTTGTCGCGCATCAAGTTGAGATCTCGACGTGGCGCCATATTGTACCGACGTCGATACTGGGTGGCTCGTCGCTTTCTCCGGGAAGCCCCGATTCGGTGATTTGGGCGGCCGATCCCAATCCACTTCCAGTGCCTGACCCAGCGGTTCTGGGGCCCTCGGATTACGACACTGCCCTGAAATTCAACGCCTTGGTGCGTCACAACTTTGCATTCGCGACTTGTAACGGATGCCATGATATCGAGACAAATAACCAAAATCAGCTGTTCCACATCGCACCGCGAGACTCGACGGCAACGTCCAGCTTGTCGGGCTTTCTCGGACTTGCGTCTGCGCTACAAAGCACCGATGGACAACAGGCCAGCAATAGCCTCACGGTCACCGACCCCGCCAACACCTTCGATGCGTCCGGTAGCGCAATCGAGTTCCTCTACAACGAACCCTGGCGTCGTTCATGCGAAATCCGTAGGATTCTCGACGGCGGTACGGTCGCGTTCACAACGGCCATCGGACACAATTGATATTGTTGCCCGGGTCGGCCGGGCTGAGGTGGCGGTGGTGCTGGCGGACGAGCGCCTCGGCATCGGACAGCGACACGTCGTCGCGAGGCTGTATTGGGGAGCGGAACAAGGCAGTTCCGGACGAGAACTAAATTAGACCGCGAACCGTTTGCAGTACGTCGCGAACCGCTCGAGGAGACGCTCGCGCGTCCAGCCCAAAGCCTCGAGGTCATGGTGGACCGGCGCGCGCTTCGGGCTGGGATGGTTTTCGAGCCAGCGCAACATACGGCGCTCCGCTTCGAGACTCCACTCCACCTCGAGCGCCTCGTAGATTCGGCGGACCTCGCGCATCGTGTCGCTCATGAGCGCATCGTAATAGACGTCGACGAAGCGATCCGGCGCGCGCTCGCGGGTCGCCTGCGCGCGGTCGAGCATGAACGAGAGTGCCTCGATCCAAAACTGCGCGATCTCTGGCAGCGCGACGGCATCGGAGTACGCAGACCGCACGGCGGCGCAGATTCGCACGGCGGAGGGGACGACCTTTGCCGGATCGCGGTGCGTTTGGAGAATTCGAGCGTTGGGGAAGACCGACAGTAGCGCGTCCAGGCACGACAGGTGAAATGGATCCTTGAGGACTATCCAATCACCGTGTGACCTCCATGTGAGCAGCTGGAGCTGTGCGCGATAGAAGCGATACACCGGGACCATGTCGTGATCCGCGCGCCCGATCCATCGACTGTACGTCGGCGCGCGGTACGTGAATCCATAATTTCCTGTCTGGAAGGAGTTGCGCATGAGCCACTGACACTCGTCCGGCGCGTCGCTCTCCATCGGGTGCAGCGCGAACAGATCGGGCATTCTGCGGAATGTTTCCGCCAGATACTCGTCCGCCCAGCGCACGCGCGCGTCCGTCTCGCGCGCCCTGAGATCGGGCGGCGGCGAGGGATACATGAGCTCCCAAAGGGCCGGCGCGCGCGCGCGCGGGTCCTGCGCGAGCAGGTGGTGGAGGAGCGTGGTCCCGGTGCGCAGGGCGCCCACGATGAACACCGGACGCGGCAAGGAGGTGGACGAGATCTCGGGGAGGGTGCGAAGGTCGCATTGCACTCTCATGCGAGTCACCAGCGTGCCGACGAGGTGGGCGCGCAAGGTGAGCAGTCCGGAGGTGGTCAGCCCGGCTTCCTCGCGGAGCGAGCGCACGAGGACCTCGAGCGCCTCGCGCGGGCGGTCCTCGGTGTTCGCGTCCGACAAGCCCGTGATTTGTTCTGCAGTGCGCGTCAGCGACTCCGGGGTGAGATGCTCGAGGAGCCACGTTCGAGCGCTATTCCGCGCAGCTCCGGCGGTGCTCGTCGTCATGTAAACACCCCGTGGTAGATGGCCCACTTGGCGCTCTGAAGCGCGAAATACGCCGTGAGAAAGCGCAAGGTTTGAAACCATCGGACGCCGCGCGCTGGGCCCCTCGTCGCGAAGAGCGTACCGGGGAGCACGATGGCGCTCCAGTAGACTACCATCTCGAGAAGGAGGAGCGGCGCCGTCTCCGCCCGGAGCGTGCCGAAGACGTTGCTGCTCGTGATCACCGGTACGAGGAGTTGATTCAAGAAAAAGGCGCCGAGCAGGATCGCGACATACGCGGCGGCCGCCGCGGCGATCTTCGGCGAAAGCCGGCGGCGCAAGCGCATGTACAGCGGAATGTAGAAGAGCGACATGACCGCCTCGCGCACGTAGCCGTTCCAGCGGCCGAAAAAGTCGGCAAACGAGCGTGCGAGGAAAGGCCGGCGGAAGCCGGACGCGATATCGAATCCCATCAAACGGAACAGAGACACGCTCGTGAAGATCGTCTGCGCGAAAATACAGTACGTGCTCGCGACGCCGGCAATTATCGCGAGTGGCGCGGGAAGGCCGGGGCGTAGATGGAACAGCCACGCGCGAAGAGCACGAAGCGCCATGGCAGAGAGCCCCAACCCCACGCCCCCGAGGACGACTCGAAAGGGGAGTTCGGGGCGCTCCTGTCTGCGAAGATACGCCGGAGAGATGGGTTGAAAGAACGGATGGAGGACCCTCGGCAGGGCGATGAGATAAAACAGCTCCTCTGCGAGCGTCGGTTTCTGGGCGATCCTGGAGCGCTCAACGAGGAGGTAAACGCTCGAGTACGCGAGCCCTGCCCACGCAGGGAATACCCACGAGGAGGGGACGAATGAGCCGCTGGGGAGCACCCAGCGGCACACGGGAAGCACGGACCACGCGAGAAGAGCGAGCGCGATCTGGAACCATAGCCGCAAGCGCGCGCGCGCCAAGGCGCACAGGACCACGGCGTAGAGCGGAATCGCGAGTGACCATCGGCCGAGAAGGAGCGGATACGCGCACGCCGAGATTACCGAAAAACCGATGGCCCGGAGCGAAACAGGCGCGAGGGCTCCGAAAACGACGGCCCCGAGCACGAGCGCGGTCGACGTCCCTTTCGCAAACGCGTCCGTGAGGACGTACGTGCCCCGGAGACCCGCCGCAGCAAACGCTTCGCGCGCCAGCACGAGAACGAGCACCCCGAAGACGCCGCGGAGGACGCGCCCCCACGCGCCAAAGAGGGCGCTGGCCGTCGCCGTCGGGGCGGCCGTGAGGTTAGCCGCCATGCGCCGTGACAGTCGCGAGCACGAGTCGAACAATGTCGTCGACGCTGCGCTCGTGGAGCGGACCTGGGTCGGACAAAAACGCGGTGAAAAGGCGATCTTCCAGGCCAAATCGATCCTGGAGCTCGGCCAAGACTTCGACGAGCTGAATGGACGGCACCCCCAAGTCTCCAAGCCGTGTCTCGCGGGTGATCGACGCGACGTCGGTGTCCGCCATCAGCTCTGCGAACCTGCCGATGACGGCCCTGACGACGCTGCTCTCCGACACGCTTTCCATGATCAGCCCTCCGACGCGGTCGCGGTGTACACAGAGCCCTCGCGAGAAAACGCGACGTTCACCTTCCCCCAGGGCGCTCGGGCCGTCGAAAGCGGGGCGGCCTCGGGCCCCAAATCGATGTCGGCCGCGCCCCAGAGGATTCCCGTTCGTGCCTTGATGACGCTGCGCACGGCATCCTTTATGACGATCCGCTCCGTCACGCGCTCGGAGCGTGCACCATCGGTCGCCCCCCATCGCGACCACGCCCTTCGCTCCTCTCGCGTCAGCGCGACGTCGCGGATCACGCGGTGCCAAAGCCCCCCGAGCCCGTCGAGGAACGCGGGGTCGAGTGCCTCGAGATGTCGCGCCCGGGGGCCAGTCTTTGGGCTCGGGACGCTGAGGAACGTGTCGAGCGGCGACAGCACGAACGCGCGCAGCCTCTCCGGGACGTGGGCGCGAATGTCCGTCCATTGCCTGACAGTGACGAGAGCTCGCCCGGTGTCGTCCAGAGCGATAGCGTCGCATCGCGCCAAAAGGGTGCTCACCTCGCGCTCGCGCACGAGGCAGCGAAATTTCCCCGGTCGGGCGTGCGGAGGCCCGTGCAGATCGATGTGGCCGACCCGGGTCGGAAAGCTGAACGGGACCTCGTGCTGGGTCTCGAGCCACGCGAACGCTGCTTGGCCAATCGCTTCCATGGCGATCGGCCCGAGGACGAACGCGGGGCCCGATCGCGAACGGAAAAACCGATCCGCCGCGGGGGGCTCGAGCACGACCTCAGCCCCCTCGAGCCCCGTACGCTCGACGTGCTCGATGCTCTGAAAGAGGGGCCCATGGAACGCTCGCCTGCTCGGCCCAACGTAGAAGTCCGACCGCCTGAGGGCACAAGGCTCCAATCGTTCACACCGCATCGAACGTGCGTCAGGCGTACGCGGGTAGGTCGTCGCGAGGAGGACGGTGCCTTCGACGTACGCCTCGCCGCGTGCAGCGCCCGGCGGACGAATCAGCACCCGCACCTCTCCCTCGAGGACGCGTTCCGCCGAGATCTCGAGTGGAAGCGGGGCCGCGTCCAGCGCGATCCAGCGATGCGCGATAACGGATCGAAGCCCGATGACGAAGAGATGCGGAGCCAGCATCGACGCCACCTCGGCCATCATTTCGAGGCTCACCGCGAGGGGCACGATGGGAAGCCCAGAGAGCGCTTCGTCCATTCTGGATACGCGTTCGCCGAGCGCGTGGTCGCGAAGGAAGAGGTCTTCTTCCAAATCGAGTTCGTACGACGCAACGATCTCGTTCGCCCTTCGCTCGACCGTACGAACGAACGGGAGCCGCGGCAATTGCGCGTCGACGGCAGCACGGCATGGCGCCGGGCGGCCGCTACGTCCCGAGCGGAGGTAGGCGGCCATCACGTCGCCCTGATCGCGAACGAACGTGTCCATCGTTTGGAGCCATGCGGCCATCAGCCGCCCCCGTGGCCCTGCGCCCGGGCGCTCATCGCGCTCGCGCTCACGGTCCGCGGCGACGCCGGGGGCTTCCGCGGGGGCATGCGCCCGGAGCGATCCCGCCGTCCCGTTCGTGTCGATCACGGGGGCGAGGTGATGCGCCGCGCAGAGCGCGATCGCGTGGCACATCTGTTCCTCGGCGCCACGACTCGGAAGGTCGAGCGGGATGGCGACGTGCCGCCTGCCGCGAAGGATCTCGTCCACGAACCCCGACAAGCTCCCGCGCGGCCCAGATTCCACGAACACGCGCGCTCCGGCATCGTACATCGCTTCGATCGTCTCTCGAAAGCGAGCGGGCTTGAGCCATTGCTTCACGAGCAGACGGCGCGCCTCCTCGGGGTCTTCGGGAAAGCGGGCCGCGGTGGCGCACGAGTATAAAGGGGGGCGGATGGTGCCCATTTTTGCTGTCGCGGCGAGGGCTAGGAGCTTGGGCGTGGAGCCCTCGACCAGGGGTGTGTGGACCGCGATCGGCTCGGCCCACCGCTCGCAGATGGCCCCCCGCTTCGCGAGCTCCGCCACAGCCTGCTCGACGGTGTCTGCGAACCCACCGAGGAGAGCATGATTTGCGCAGTTGTCCGCCGCGAGGAAGAGCCGCCCGGCGTGACGTTCCACGACCTCAGGGATGACGCGGGGATTGGGGGCGACGACGCCGAACGACGCCGCGTTCGCGCGGCGCCCTTTCGCGACGAGATCCACGAGCAGCCGTCGAGCGGCCTCGATCCAACCGAGCAGGTCGTCGTCGCCCGCGAGTCGAACGCATCCGGTCGCGATCACCGCGGCGAGCTCGCCGGAGCTGTGGCCCGCTGCCATGTCCGGCGAGATCCCGAGCTCGCGGAGCCGGTCGAAGAAGCTCATGTTCGCGGCGTACGTGAGCCATACGGCGTCGAAGAAGGAAACGGGCTCGCGCACCGCGGAAAACCCTGAGTCGCCGAGGCCGACGGCTCGAAAGACGGCGCGGAACCAGGGCGAAGAACCGGGAAATGTCTGGGCCAAACGGGCGAGGACGCCGGGGTAGAGGGCGCCGTCGCCGGGGAACAGGATCGCGGTCTTCCCTGCGGCGCCGAGCGGCTCTTCGACGTAGTACGCGCCGCGCGGATCGTGGATGCGGCGGCACGACGGATCATCGAGGCGGCGCGACACCGACTCCAGCCGCGTTAGAGCGTCTGCGTTCGAGGACGCGACCACGCCAAGGCGCTCCCGGTCCTGTCCGAGACGACCTGACGCGGGGCAAACGAGGGGCTCGTGGGCCGGCACCGCCGCGAGCCGACGGCGAAGTCGCTCGACCTCGTCGCGGAGCTCTGCGCGCGATGCCGCCTCGAGAAACAGAACGCGATGCGCCACGTCTAGCCCTCGAGACTCGGGGGGAGCCGCCCGAGGATCACTTCGGCTTCCCCCTTCGCTCCACACACGAGCTCGCGCTCGGCGATCCGTCGTCCCTCGGAGGCCGAAAGGAAGGGGAGACCGCGGGCCTCGAGGTGGCGCCGCACCTCCGCGGTAGTCATGCCGGTCTCGAGCGCCCAGGGCGACCACGCGATCGAGACCACGCGCGCGGACCACTTGCGATCGAGGTACGCCGCGAGCCGGTCGAGGAACGCGTTCGCCGCCGCGTAGTCCGACTGTCCGCGGTTGCCGAACGTGCCGCTCATCGACGAAAAGAAGGCCAGCCATTTGAGCGACTCCGGACGGAGTTTCTGCGCGAGCACGAGGGCCGCTGCGACCTTCGTCGAGAACACGCGGTCAAACGATGCGGCGTCTTTGTCTTCGATGAGTCGATCCTCCACCACCCCCGCGCCGTGGACGACGCCGTCGATGCGGCCGTATGTCGCGTAGAGCTCGTCGATCAAGGCTCCGAACGCCGCCTCGTCGCGCACGTCGGCCGTGATGTACCGAACGGTCGCGCCCGTCTCGGCGAGCGCCGCGAGCGACGCACGCACCTCTCTCTCTCGCAGGATTCGCTCGCACGTCCGCTCGACCTCGCGCAGCCTCGCGGGCTCGTTGCCCACACGCGCGCTCAGATGCGCGCGCAGATCGGCGCGCGATGCGAAGCGCACGGTGTCGCTCGACTCCTCCGGCGCCGGTGACGAACGGCCGACGACGAGGAGGGTAGGCCGGTAGCGCGAAGCCAGTTCGCGCGCGACCTCGGCCGTTATTCCCCTAGCGCCTCCCGTGACCAGCACGATCGAAGAACGGTCGATGGTGGCGTGTTCCGCCGATACGCGGAGCTCGCGTGCCGCCGCCCTCAGCGCGATCCGCTGAGACCCACGGTAGCCCAGCGCCACGTCTACGCCGTTCGACCGACCTTCGCCCAACAGCAAACGTGCGGGCGTCGACGGCTCCGATCCCGGACGGAGGTCTATGACCTTGCAGCACGTGTTCGGCCACTCATGCGCTAGGGCCTTGACCATCCCGGAGATCGCGCCCTGAATGGGCGCGCATTCGCTCACCCCCTCCTCCGGTCCGAACGTCGCGGCGGAGGTCGCGGCAACGAAAAATCGGGCGCCGGCAGCGCTTGCGCCGACGTCTGGAGCAACGGCGCGCGCGAGATGGTACAGCCCCTTGACCTCCGCGTCGATGCGCGCGCGCAATGTGTCGATCCCGTGCGCGGGCGACGCGTCTTCGCGTAGGGGCAAGAGGTGAAACAGGCCTCCTATGAATCCGTGACGTCGCCGTATCTGGTCGATCGCGCGCATGGCTGCGTCGGGATCGACGAGGTCCACCAAGAGATCCTCGGCTCCGGTCCCGTCCGCGCCCCTTCGATGCCGGAGTACCACCGGGTGCGCGCCGCTCGCGCGAACCTCGTCGGCCAGCGCGCGCGCGACGCCCCGCTCATCGTCGGTGATGACGATGGCGCCTTCCACTGGCCGCTCGGGTCTTCCGGGCGCCGTCACCGTGGGAACCAAGACGTGCCTTAGCCTTGAGCCAGGCGCTGGGCCGGCCGCGTCGCCACGCGTCGTGGTGAGGAGCGGGAGAATGCTGTCCGCGAGGCTCGCGAGCGTCCTCTTCTTCGTGAGCTGCTCCATCGCGCTCCGAAGCGCCTCGTGCGAAAGCGAGAGCTTTGTGGGCAGGGCGCTCAGAATCTCAAGTCGCTTCAGCGAGCCGAGACCCAGATCGGCATCGAGCTTCAGCTCGGCGCCGATCGCCTCGACCGGGTAACCCGTCCTCTCGCTCACGATGGTCCGCAGTACCGATAGGAGCTGCTCCCGATCGGCGGGCCGGGCGATATGGTTCGCTGCGCTCAGCCGAAGATCGTGCGCGTTCGCGGGGCTCTGCGTGCTCGCCTGCGCGGTCTTCGCCGCGTTTTCCCCGACGTCAGGAGCGACCGCGGTCGCGAAGGCAACCGCCTCGCGTCGTTCCGGCTCGGGTTCTTGCGTTGCGGCGGTGGCTTCGCCTTGGCGCAGGAACGCGAGCATCACGTCGCGCTGCACCGCGAGGAATTTCTCCATCAACCCCTGCCACCGCATCATGGTCTCGTCGGTCGCAGTACTTCCGGCGAGGACGTCGCGGGCGGGGAGGGGCTCGGGCAAAGGATCTGATCGCGGCTGCATCTCCCGACGCGCAGAGGCCGCTCCGTTGGGTACCTCGACCGTCGGGCGCAGTTCGTTCTTTATCACGGCATTTTTCACGATGGGCGTCGCCCCCGCGCTGTCGATCCGCCAAGCCGTCGCCGACGGCACGGGCCGATGACGGCAATGCTCCTCCAACGTGTTGAGGGTCCGCGTCTCGGTAACGCGCCCTTCGAAGAGGCGGTCCGCGCGGATGGTCACCCCGTCGGCGGCGAGACGACCCAACGCGTGAAGAAGCTGCGTGAACCCGCCTCGTCCCTGGACATCGACCGGCACGGCCTCGACCGACCTGCCTTCGAGGATCTGACCGACGAGGCCCGACAAGACATCGCGCGGCCCCACCTCCACGAAGACGCGCGCGCCCGCGTCGTACATCGCGCGCACGAGCCCCGAGAAGTCGACGGGGCGAACCACGTGCTCCGAGAGCGTGGACACCGGATCGATTTCGGGCCCGTAGGGGGCCGAAGTGACGTTCGAGAAGACACGCGTGTGGGGCCCCGCGAAGCGAATTCGGCGGAGCTCGCGCGTGAGGGGATCGCGCGCAGGCGCCATGAGAGGCGAATGGAACGCGCACGCGACGGGGAGCGCGCGCGCGTTCACGCCGCGCGCGGAGAGACGCGCAATCGCGGCGGCAATCGCTGTGCTCGTCCCGGAGATCACGGTCTGACGTGGGCCGTTGACGTTCGCGATCCACACGCCCTCGAGCGCGCCCAAGACCTCCGTGAGGAGCGCGGGAGCCGCTTCGATCGCGGCCATCGCGCCGCGCGATCCCTCGGGGAGCGCGGCGGCCATGATCTTTCCGCGCGCGTGCGACAGCGAATAGAGTTCGTCTTCTCCGAAGGCTCCGCCGGCGCAAAGCGCGACGTACTCACCGTAGCTGTGGCCGCCGAGCATGTCGGGCTCGATCCCGAGGAGGCCCGTGAGGAGGCGACAAATCCCGAGCCCGAGCGCGCCGAGCGCGGGCTGCGCCACGTCCGGCGCGGCGAGGGCCGTGGCCGCAGCCTGCGCGCCCTCCGTGGAGAACGCCGGGGGCGGGAACACGGAGCGCGTGAGCGGCCGTGCGAGCTGCCCCTCGAGCGTCGCGTCGGCGCGCTCGAACGCGGCACGCACGTCGTCGAAGTGAACGGCGAGTTCGCGCCCCATCTCGACGTACTGCGAGCCTTGGCCGGGAAAGAGGAACGCGAGCTTGGAGCCCGCCCGGGACATGGCGGGCTGTTTTGCGTAGTAGATGCCGCTAGGATCCGCGAGGCGCTCGCTTCCCCGCGCGATCTCGGCACGAGAGAGAGAGAGCTTCGCGCGTGCGTCCGCGGCGGATGTCGCCACGACGGCCAGCGCGACGCCCGCCGCGCGCTCGCTCGCCGCGGCGCTCGCGACCTCGACCAGCGATGGCGGGGAGCTACTCGCGACGATGCGTTCCACCTGATCGATCTGCGCGAGCAGGTCGGGGACGGACAGAGCCCTCATGACCACGAGCTCGGCAGGCCACGCGCGGGACACCGCGTCACGCGATGGCGCCGCCCGCGCGGCAGGCCCTTCTTCGAGCACCGCGTGGAAGTTCGTCCCCCCGAACCCGAAGGCGCTCACGGCGGCGCGCCGCGGCTCGCCCGAAATCGGCGAAAACCACGGGCGCGCCTCGACGTTCGGGTAGAACGCGGTCGCGTCGAACCGAAGCTCAGGGTTTGGACGCTCCACGTGGAGCGTCGCCGGGAGCACCTTGTGGTGCAACGCGAGCGCGGACTTGATGAGCGCGGCGAGGCCCGCCGTCGTTCGCGTGTGCCCGATCATCGACTTCACCGAACCGATCGCGCACGACTGTTTCGCGGCTCCCGCGCCGCCCCACACCGTCGCCAGGGCGCCGATCTCGGCGGCATCCCCCGCGATCGTGCCCGTACCGTGCGCCTCGACGAGCTGCACGGACGCCGGCGAGACCCCCGCGGCCGCGTACGCGCGCTCGAGAGCCGACACCTGCCCCTCCACGCGCGGCGCCGTCAGACCGAGCATGCGGCCGTCGCTCGATCCCCCGCTTCCCCTCAGCACGGCGTAGATGCGATCCCCGTCACGCTCAGCGTCCTCGAGGCGCTTCAAGATCACGACCGCGATCCCTTCGCTGAGCACGATGCCGTCCGCCCGGTGATCGAACGCCTTGCACCTCCCGGTCGGCGAGAGTGCGCCGAGCGCCTCGAAAGACAAGTACGCCCCGGCGCCCTGATTCATGTCGGTCGCGCCCACGATGACGAGATCGCTCGAGAACGACGCGAGCTCCCGGGCGCCCACGTGGAGGGCGGCGAGCGAAGAAGCGCAGGCGGCGTCCACGGTGAAGTTCAATCCGCCCAAATCGAAGCGGTTCGCGATGCGCCCCGGGACCATGTTGCCGATCGTCCCGGGGAGCATGTCTTCGCTCCAATCAGGAAGAAGAAGCTCGACGGGCACGAGGGCCTGGCCTCCCAGGAACGGTTGCCAGCCCCGCAAGGCGAACCGAGCACTCAGCACGCCAGTGGGGCCGGGCGAGCCAAAGATCACGGACGTCTTGGTCCGAGGACCGTCTTGGTCCCGATAGCCAGCGTCTTCGAGCGCCGCCGCGACGACCTCCAGCGCGAGGAGCTGCGCGGGTTCGATCGACGGAATGGAGCTCGGTGGGATGCCGTAGCGCACGGGGTCGAACAACGTCGGCTCGAGGAACCCACCCCACTTGGACCGAATCTTTCCCGTCTCCGCGGAGCCCTTCGGATCGAAACACAATCTGTAGTTCCAGTGCTCCTTGGGGATCTCGACGATCGCGTCGACCCCTTTCAGGATGTTGTCCCAGAACGCGTGCAATGACGGCGCGCCGGGGAGCAGGCACGCCATGCCGACGATCGCTGCATCCACGGTGCTCGTCCGGCTCGCGCGGCGCACCTCGCACGGAAGCGCGAGGGATCGCAGGCGTTCTGTGGAGCCCGTCGAGATTTCCCGGTGAAGCTCCTCGAGTGTGCACGTCGCGTCCCGCAGCGCGGCGACCTGGCCCATCATGTAGAGACCCCGCGCGCGCTGCTCCTCGTTTGTGACCGGAGCAAGGGGTACGGATCCATCGGTCATCGTCCGCGTCGTACGCTCGATCCCTTTCGCCGCGATGCGCAGCCGCCCGAGGTTCATGCACTCGAGTTCGTCCTTGAGCTCCTCCGGCGCGCAGCGCTTTTCGAGGAGCTCACCGCGGCGGTCGCGAAACTCCTCTGCGTACGGCGTCGGCGCGCAGCGCGTCGCATGATCGTCCCCCGACTCGAGGAGCACCGTGTTCGCGCACCGAATTGCCTCGTCTTGAAAGCCACGCGCGATCGCCCCCGACTCGACGACCTCGCGCGTGAACAGGTACGCCGTGCCGACGAGGACCCCTACGCGCACGCCGCGAGCCGCAAGCGGCGAAGCCAACGCGGCCACCATCGCCGCCGAACGCGCGTCGTGAATTCCTCCGGCGAAGAGGACATGGTAATCCTCCGCCGTCTCGTGGCTCTCTCTCGTCAGACACTCCAAGAGCTCGTCCACCGCGCGGTCCCACAACACCATGCTCGAGAGCGGCCCAACGTGCCCCCCGCACTCCCGCCCCTCGAAGACGAATCTCCTGGCCCCTTGCTCGAGGAACCACGCGAGCAGCGCAACGGAGGGCACGTGCACGTACGACGGCGTCCCCAGGCCGAGCGCTTGATCCGGGCGAGCGCCAGCGATGAGCGCAAACGGCGGACGATGCACCGCCACCGCCGCCGACTGCTCGGCACGCAGGTCTTCCGAAACGAAACCGAGGATGCCGGCGCCCCACGGCTTCGACCCGAGCGCCGCGCTCGTGTCCTGAAGCAGCTCGCCTAACTCGGCCCCGCGCTTGAGCGCGAGCGCCACGAACGGAAGCGCCCCCGCCTCCGCGACGCGTGCGGCGAACTCCGGGGTATCGCTCACGCGCGTCATCGGCCCCTGCACGATGGGGAAGCGCGTCCCGTGCGATCGCGCGAGCGGGGAACCCTCGGCCAGCGGCTCGAGGCGCTTCGCGATCCGTACGTGAGCGCCGAGCGACGTGCGAAGCGCGTACAAGATGCCGGCGACGGTGGGGTATCGTTCGGCCAAGCTCGCGGCGAACGCGATGTCTTGCCCCAGCGGCAGGATCGCATCGTGTCTGTTCCCGATCCTGCGCCGCACCTCGATCTCCCATTGGGCGCGACGCTCCGCCACGGGGGCAGGGGAGCGATCGAGCGCCTCCGCGAGCGCGCGGAGATCGCGAACCGTGGCGTCGCCGGCTCGCCCGAACGCCCGGAACGGACGCGCGAGCGCCTCGCCGAGGCACACGGCTTCCGAGCCGTCGGCGCGCTTGAGCGCGGCCTTCACGCCGTCGTCGAGGGGGGACTCACGGGTGAGCGCGAGCGGCGCATCCACGATCGCGCCGGTCGCCCCTGCGGCAAAGCACGCTGCGATCGAGTGGAGCCCGACGCCGCCGTGCGCCCACACCGGCAGCCGACCGCGGGCGAGGAGCCGCTGGAGCAAGACGAGACTCGTCTCGTTCCCGATCCATCCACCTCCCTCACTGCCCTTCGCGACGAGCCCGTCGAACCCCAGCTCCTCCCCGATGGCGGCCTCCTCCGCGCTCCGCGCCTCGATGAGAACGCGGCGCGCGACGCGGCGGAGGCGGTCGAGCGCCGCCTCGTTCTCCTCCGCGTTTCCGCGGACGAGAACGACCACGTCAAGCCGTGGGGCGAGATCTTCCAAGAGGTCCACGAGCCCGCGCGAACTCGCGCGGAGCTTCAATCCGACCCGACCGCCGCCTTCGCGAAGCAAGCGCCGGATCGGGGCTCGCGCGTCGTGTGGATCGTCGATCCACTCGAGATCGACGATCCCTATCTCGCCGCCCCGAGCCGCCGCCACGGCGATCTGCGGGTCGAGTGGAAGCGCGAGCGTTACCGCGGCGAGCTGAAAATCCCCTGCCATCGCCGAGAGGACCCTCACTGGCAGCACGTGAAGCAGCCGAACTGGCCGCAGCCGCAGTTGCCGCAGCTGACGTCGCACGGGACGCAGCCGTGCGACGCACACTGGTTGTTGTTCGAGCGCTGGCTAGACTGGGGCCGACACTGGAGTTGGCATATGCCGTTGCACAGGCTCGCGCCCGAGGGACACGTGCACGTCGCTCCCGGTGCGGGGCAGAACTCTCCGGTGGTCGGCGAACAGTCAGCGGTTGTGCAGCACGCTGTCGTCAGGATGCACGTGTTCGCGCTGAGGTTTTGGGCCGTAGGACATTGACACGCAACAGTAATGTTCGTGACCGCGGACGACGGCGCGATGCTGGAGCCGTTGGTAACCACGCACGTCTCGCCCGGAGGGCTCGTGAGCACCGTGACCGCGTAGGCCGCCCCTAACGCGAGCTGCGTCGCGAACGTGAAGGTGCCGTTCGCGTTCATCGTGAGGTTGTCGCCCCCGTTGTTCTGCAAGACCACGGGTTGCCCGGCGGCAAGCTCGGTCACACACACACCGATGGTGATCGAGGTCGGGACGTAGAGCTCCGCGCTCTCGAGCACGTTTTTGAGGTCCGTGCCGCCCACGATGAGCACGCGGCCGTCGCGCTGGCGCGTCGCAGCCTGATCTCCGCGCTTGGCCGACATGGGCGAGCCAGGGCGGCGCCGAAACTGTTTGTCGTCGGACTGAAAAGATCGGCGCTCGCCTCGTAGTCGGCGCCGTTGAACCCTCCCGCGACGAAGACGGTCCCATCGAAGATCGTGGTGGCGGTGACAGACCGGGCACACGGCGAATCCGCAGACGTCGGTGACGGTACAGGTCGCGCAGCCGCCCCCGAACAGCCGAAGTTATCACACACTACGGGGTTGGTACCGCATCGTCCACAGTCGGTCACCGTGCACGATCCCGGAGTGATGCAGGCATCACCAGAACCCGACTGCGACGCCTTGGCCACTCGTTCTGTCATGAGCATCCCGGAGATCACACAGACCCAGATGATCCACGATCCCCCATGACGCGTATCCTCCGAGCGTGACGTCATGCTCAACACCCTGCGCCACGCAACGTTGTCGCTACGACGAATTTCGGCATACTTCTGCACGATCGGTGGGGCTGCCCGGCCTTTTTCGGCTTATTTCGGCTTATTCGAGCGGCTCGATGAACACACTACGGCGCCGATCTTCGTGCTCGGGTCGTCGGCTGTACTCGAAGCGTGCACCTGCACGAGCGGGTCGAGGCGCTGCGAGCGCTCGACCACCTGTCCCAGCCGCCCGAATACGACGGCGAGCGCGGCCAGCGAGAGGAACATGCTATGCACCGTCGGCGAGCTGCCGCGCAAGAGCCTCGACACGCGCCGCAGTGGCTCGGTCGTCTCGGCCTCGCGCTCGCGACCTGGAGCGACCTAGGCTGTCGCGCCGCCGAGTGTCGTCGCTTGGGCGGCGCGGTTTGGGGCTGGGTTGAACATCGCCACCGCGGCGCCGGTTCATACGGTCAACAGTGCGTCGCGCTCTACCGGCCGACGGTTATGGCGTCTCGAAGCCGTTTCTCAGGGCAGCAGATGGCATCTGTGTCGATGGGTTGATCGGGGCAGCGAGCGCACTACCTCACATGCGCGAGCAGCTTCCGCGCTTCGTTCCTCCGTCCCTGCCGTACGCGTGTTTTGCGAGTTCGCAAGGCGCGCGGAGGCAGCTGGCACAATTTTGCACCCACAGAGGTCGACTGTACCCAGAGGTCGAGTGTGCCCAGGTCGACTGTACCCACGGGAGGCCTGCTGTGCCCAGGGTTCAGCGTCGGGTTGAACTATACCCACAAGGTCTATTGCACCCACAGAGGCCGATCGCACCGACGGAAATCAGCTATACCGGCGACAGCTGCAGAGGCCTCATTATGCGGCAGAACGAGATATTGATGAAGGTTGCACTATTTGCGCACAGCGATTGCATCGCCGCATCTGCCACTCGGGCTCGAGCCCATCATGCTCTGATAGATATGCAGCGAGCTTGCTGCTGCTGCTGTATCGATCAGAAGATCTATAGCTACGCATTTTCGAAAAGGGAAATTAGAGAACATGAGGAAATTCAATCGCATAATCACATTTGGCTCGTATGTTGTCCTGGCGTGGAGTGGTATGCTGATAAGCACCGGCTGCCGAAACGCTGGCGATCGCGTCGACTCAGCCCAGGTCACCCTCGAGATTCGCTTCCAGGACGACGGCGCGGCCACGCCGCAGCCGAACTCCGGGCTGCGGCGATTGGCCTCGGCGGCACCGGGGCCAACCACGCATGATCTCGTGGCCAGGGTCTTGGTCGATATTACCGTGATCGATAGCGGCCTGCCGTTCTTCACTAATTTCGAGCTCACCAACTTCGCCCCTGATGTGTGGCGTGGTGACGTGCCTGTCCTGCCGCGCAACCAGCAACTCCGCTTCGCCGCCCGCGCCCTGAGCGCCACCGGCGAGGTCGCCTTCTCCGGCGAGACCCTGGCGACCCTGACCATTGACAATCAGGACGTACAAATCCCCCTGGCTCCGGCCCAGAATAATCAGACCTTCCAGATGCCGCGGATGTTCCGCATCGTCTACCCTACGGACATGTTCGCCGCCCAAGAGGAGCAGGTCACATTCACGATCGAAGGCAATGCCGGCGCGGCTATTAACATCCAGATCACCCCGATCGAGGACCCGACGACGCCCGCGGCGGAGTTCTCGCCGGCCACGGGTACCGTGACCCTCACCAACACGGTCGCTGATTTCATGGCCGTGTACACCCCACCCGATGTCAGAGTCGACACTGACTTCAGCTACCAGGTCACTATCACTGACAATGGAGCACAGAGTGCCGTCGCCGTCACTACCAACTTCAGCATCCACGTCAAACCGCGCCCGGCAGGTGGCGACATCGTCATCGACACTCGACCGAGCGTGCTGTTCAACCCGGTCATCCTCAGCCTGACTGCTAACGGCAGCAAGACCCCAGGAACCGTGGAACTGGTAGCCGATGTGAGTGATGACAGCGATCCGGCACAGCTCGCATTTCAGTGGAGCTATGCGCCCAACCCCAACACACCCGCGGCCACGTTTGCCAACAACGGCCAGGGTGATCCCGGCCTGTTTCAGGGGTACACCGTGGTGCACCAGGGCACCATCACGCTAGCGGTCACCGACGAGAACAACGGCACCACGACTTTGCACTATCAGCTCACGCCGGGTCAGTTCGCCGATGCCATCGATCATGCCCCGGTCGACGGGTTGAAGCGTATCGTGGCCGGCAATGCCCACACCTGCGTTCTCACCGGCCAGGGTCGGGTGCGCTGCTGGGGCGACAACCAGTTTGGTCAGCTCGGCTACGGCAATGCCATCGACGTGGGTGATGTGCCGGCCCGGCTGCCGGCTGCCGCCGGTGACGTGCCCCTGCCGGTATCCGATCCGGTGTTGCAGCTGGTGGCCGGCCACAACCACACCTGCGTGCTCCTGCAGTCGGGCCTGATCTACTGCTGGGGCCGCAATAACTTTGGCCAGCTCGGCTATAATCGCACAGACAACCTCGGCGATGGAGAGGCCGTGACCTCGTTCGGCTATGTAACCGTTGGTGGCCTTGCTGCCGTGATTGCTGCCGGCGGCGACCACACCTGTGCCATCCTGCAGAGCGGTGCCCTGCGCTGCTGGGGCCGCAACGACTTTGGCCAGCTCGGGCGTGGCAATACCGCGAGCATCGGCGACAACGAGACAGTGTTCAGCGCAGGCAATGTAGATCTCGGCGCTGGCGTCACCGTGAAGGACCTTGCGCTCGGCGACTCCCATACCTGCGCGCTGCTCACGACGGGAGCGGTGCGCTGCTGGGGCCGTAACAGCGAAGGGCAACTCGGATACGGCAACAATGCGAACCTAGGCGACGACGAGCCAATCAACAACCTGCAGGACCTGTCGCTGACCGGCACGGTGCGCAAGCTGGTGGCCGGCGACTTTCATACCTGCGCGCTCACCTCCACCGGTACCCTGCGCTGCTGGGGTTGGGGGTTCTTCGGTCAGCTCGGACAGAACTTCCCCGGCTTCGGCACCTTCAACGATAGCTGGGGCGATCAAGCCAACGAGCTGCCCAGCGACCTGCCCAGCGACATCGATACCGGCTCCCAGGTCACCGATGTGACGGCCGGCGGCAACCATACCTGTGCCCTGTCGAGCGACGGCCAGCTCAAGTGCTGGGGCCGCGGCGACAGCGGTCAGCTCGGCTACGGTAATTTCAATAGTCTCCTGGCTCCGCAGCCGACTGGCGTCAACCTGGACGGCGTCTCGGCCTATCAGATCACCGCTGGTGAGGCACATACCTGTGCTCTGCGCAGCAACGGCACGGCACGGTGCTGGGGAGCAAACTCGCAAGGCCAACTGGGCCGTGGTAATACAACCAACAGCGCGACCGCGACGGGCAACGTCGATATTCACATCCTCACACCCTAAGCTCGCACCAGACGTACTTTGGCTATTCGAGTGGCTCGACGAACACAAAGCCTTGTGCGGCCGTGAGCCGGTAGCCGTCATCGGCGAACTCGACGTTTAGCCCGCTGCGGGCGAGGAACAGCCGCAGCCGCCTGATATTGGCCCAGAGCCGGTTGTCGTGGACGGCAGGATCGTATCGCCCACTCCACAGATGCCCTGCCACCTCTTGTTTCGGTACCACGTGCCCCGGCCGTGTGGCGAGCGCGTAGAGGATCTTCCGCAACACCGGCTGTCGCCTGAGCGGATCGATGCGCTCGCCAACGCGCAATTCGTGGCGTCGCCCATCGAGGAGGATCGAACCGGCGGTCGCGAGGTCGCTGTAGGTCGCGCGGAGCTGTGTGCGGTCGCCGGTCACGATGCGCAATCGTCCGAGTTCTTCGTCGAACTCCGCGAGGAGTTCGGGGTCGACATCACCGGCCTGCGCCTCGCGCCACGCATCGGCGAGTGCGGATCTCGCGAGCTTGCACTCACCCTGCGCGCGGGCGAGTGCCGCGCGGGCGAGGTGGCCGAGCGCGCGATCGAATGCATAGTCGGCGCCGATCGTGAGCGGCGCGTTTGCGTCGAGGAGCGCGACAACCTTGAGGCCGTCGCCGTCACGTGCGGCGCGGAGCGCCGCGAAGCACTGCGACCGCACGATGGCGCCGGTCTTCGTGCTCGGCTCGTCCGGCGCACTCGGCGCACGCAACTGCACGAGCGGGTCGAGGAGGCGCGAGCGCTCGACCGCCTGCACCGAACCCAGGGCGCCGAGCACGTGCGCCCGTGCCGCGACCTCGTCGAGCAGAGCCAGCGCCTTCCGCCGCTGACCAATGGTGAGTAACAACCGCGCGATGCACGTGCGGATCCACAGCGAGCCCAGCACATCGCCGCCACCCTCGGCCGCTTCGGCGGCCTCGGTCAGGCCAGCCATCGCCTGGGCGCGTGCGCCCTGTTCGTAATCCATGCTTGCGAGCACCGCCTTGTAGACGATACGAGCTCGCGCATCGCTGCTCTGCGCGAGCAGGTCGGTGAGCTGTCGTAGCCACGGTGCGGCCTCGGCGAATCGTCCCAGCCGCCCGAGCACGACGGCGAGCGCAGCCGGTGCGAGAAACCTGCCGTGCATCGTCGGCGAGTTGCCCTGCAGTAACAGCGAGGCGCGCCGGAGGGGCTCGGCCGCCTCGCCATGGCGGTCGTCCAACCAGAAGCAGAATGCCTCGGCCGCGAGCAGCACGCCCTCGGCCTCACGCGACTCCGCGTCCGCGGTCGCACGGCGCAGGAACGCGCGACCTTCGTCCCCGTGCCCCTGGTAGGTCCGGAGCAGGCCGAACGCAAGCTGTGCGCGCACACGCGGCCAGGGCGCGAGATCGTGCTGCGCCAACATCTCCGCGAACGCACACTCGGCGACTACCAGATGACCCGTGTGCATCGCAATGGGAGCAAACCCGAGCAGTACTTCGAGGCGCGGCTCGGTGCCTGCGTCGAGCAGCTGCGCGAGCGCCTGATGGCCGGCGTGGAGACCGACAAGACGTCCGAGCGTCCGCGCATGCGCGATCTCTACACTGGGGGTGCGCCGCGGTTTCGGGATCGCCTCGAGGTTGCGGAGCAACTCGCGAGCAGCGCCGTGACGGACAAGCTCCGCGCTGTGCGCGACGAGGATCTGCGCGGCCTCCTCGAACCGATCGAGCTCTCCGAGGTGGCGGCATAGCTCGCACACCTTCGTCACCACGTCGAGCCCCGCACCCGGAAGCAGGCGCACCAGCTCGGCGTGAACGCTCGCGCGCTCGTCGGCCGTCATGGTGCGCAGCACCTCCTCGCGAAACAGATCATGGACCGCGCACGTCCCATCCGCGAACACGTCGATCATGAGGCACCCTCCGAGGCGCCGCACCGCCGCCCGGACCCGCCCTTCGGGCAGGAGTCGATCGAGGGTCGCCGTCGATAGCCGCGTGTTGCCGAGCGCGAGCACGCACGCGACTCGCCGTTCGTCGGGAGTCATCGCGGCGAGCACCGCAGCGTATGGATTGACTTCCAGCGCGCCATCGTGCGCCTGGCGCAAAAGGAGCGGATGCCCCTGCGCGCGTGCGTACGCGTGGTCGAAGCCCGGCGCCGGATCGTAGAGCCTATCGAGCGCAATCCACAGCGCGCGCGCGCTTTCCTTGTCGAGCCCGTTGAGCCGGAGCTCGAGTCGATCGATCCCCGGACCCAGCTCGGGCAACTCGCCCGTCGTCGCGATCAGCCGGCCTCGGCGCAGCAGCTGTCCGATCCCATGGATCAGCAGCCGCCTGGGGCTCAGATCGAGGCGATGGAGGTCGTCGATCACCAGGAGCGCATGCGCCTCGTCAAGCCGTTCGGCGAGGTCGACCATACGCTCTTCGTTCTTATCGAGCTCGGGAACCGAGCCGCGAGCAAGCGCGCGTCGCACGTCGTCGATGAGCGTTGACAGCGGCTCGCCGTCCCCGATACGTCGATATACTACTTCGCTCTCCCAGCGCTCGGCGACCGAGAACGCGAGCGTCGACTTCCCGATGCCGGCAACGCCGCAGATCACGGCGACGGGCACGTGCGGGAGTGCCTGCATGATGCGCCCTAACTGCTCGTCGCGCCCCACGAAAATCGCACTCGGAGTCGGGACGCGGAGGAACATTGAAGCTCCCGTCGAGGCTTCCATCGCTCCCATCGTTACCAATCATACGCCTTTATTGACACGGCGATCCACTGCGGTGCTACGCTACCGCTCCACAGGTCTAATGAAATGTCGACCAGGTTCCTTCTACTAGCCAATCTCGTCCGGTGTGTGCTCATGCTCAGCGTCGGGTGTTCGTCGAAGAAGCCCGACACTCCCGACAAGGAGAGCCTCGCACTGGCCAGGGGCGCAGTGCCTGCGCAACCCACGCCTTCAACTCCCGAGAAGCCAGCAGAAGGCGGGCCGGAAGACGTGGCCGGGCTCAAAACGACCGTGTCCCCGGATGGCCGTATCAAGATCGAAGGGACGGATATCTTTGGCAGCAAGCTCGACAGCGTCTACGAGTCGGCAAATTACCTGGTGAGCGCATTGCCTGTCCTCAAGCGCAGCCTCACTCCGGAGCAGGTGGACGGCCTGGCGAAGGTGGCGGCACGACTCGGAGGTAAGATGATTGTTCCCGCGCCGAATCTCACTCCCGGCCCTGACAAGGCTCCACACCGATGAACAGTGAGTTCGATCGTGTCGGGGCTCGGATCCGAGCGTTCCGCGTTAAACGCCATCCTGCAGCGCGTCACGACATCGAATCGCTTCTCCCGGAGGCCCGCTGGCGTGTCATAAGTTCGATGGCGCTGCACGAGCTCGTTGACTTTATTAAGGCCGGGTTCCGGATTGAAGTGAGGCCACTCGACTTCGTCCCGGAGAACTTTGGCACACTCGGGTGCATCACGCGGTTCATCCGCGACCAGCGCGCTCTCTCGCCGCCGCCGCCCGCAGCTCTCGCATCGCCGCCGCCGCGATCGCTACCGAAGAGCGAGTGCTTTCCCCGGTGTGCCGGCCTATTCCACTGGCCCGGTCGCCGCCAGCGATCGCCTGGTGAAAGACCCCGAGTTGCTCATCCCGTTGGCCCGTGGCTAGGGACCGCGCACGATCTGCGGCGATCGAGATGGAATCCGCCGGGGTGTATCGCGCGTGCGTGACGCTGCCCGATGCGGCTGCCTACCGGCAGGGCTGATCTGATTGATGTCCTCGCTCCCAGGCTCGTTCTGGTCGTCGGCATCGCCGGCGGGCTTCCATCCACCGACGTCATGCTCGGCGATGTCATCCTCTCGACGCGGATCCATGACTTCACGGTGAGCGCGCAGAAGGCTGGGCAGGACACCACGTACGCCGCCACCGGCGGGCCGATCGACAGCGCGCTGGTGGCCACCATCGCCAACCTTGCGGGCTGGGAATTAGCGGACGCGCTGGAGGCCGCCGACCAGATGGCCGACGAGCTTGCCAAGCCTCGGCAGGGACGTGAGCGCGCATGCTGGCCAATGACGAGACCACGCTGCGCAGCTTCTGTGCCCGCCTCCTCGGGTGGACGCCCGATTGCGACGTGGTTATCGGGCACGCGGTTCGCTCGATCGAGCTCGTCGCTGAGGGTCGCTACCGTAAATTTACACACCGCTGCCGCTGCTACCCGACATCGAAGCGACTTGTCGGCCGGGCGCGCGATCGTGGCCGACGCCGTGCAGCGCGACCAGTGGGCTGATACCGACTGGAGTCGCCCCAGGCATGAAGATCGTCCTGCTGAACCTGGTCCGGGTGTGGCTCGAGCAGCTTCGGGCCTGACACGCCAAATTCATCGACGGCAGCTCGGTGGCCTGATACTGACTGTGTTTGCGCAATGTTCGACGGAGGGGATCATGAACGCTCGAAAAAACTGCGTGCTCGTGTGGGCAGCGCTCTTGGTGATCGGCGCGCCGCTCGCCGCACGCGCACAGAATTGGCCGTCGTACGGCGGCGACAAGGCCAGCGCCAAGTACTCGCCGCTCTCGCAGATCGCCGCGGCGAGCTTCGCGCGGCTCAAGCCGTCGTGGACCTGGCGCTCGCCGGAGAACGACATCGTCAAGGCCAACCCCGACCTCAAGACCTGGGCGTGGGAGTCGACCCCGCTCGTGGTCGACGGCATCCTCTACACCAGCACGTCACTGTCGCAGGTCGCCGCGGTGAACGCCGCGACCGGCAAGACGCTGTGGATCTACGACCCTGAGAGCTGGAGAGCCGGCACGCCACCGAACCAGGGCTTCGTGCATCGCGGCGTCGCGTACTGGGCGCGCGGCAACGATCGCCGGATCCTGTACGGCACCGGCGATGGCTACCTCGTCGCGCTCGACGCCTGGACCGGCAAGCAGGTGCCCGGCTTCGGCAACAAGGGGCGTATCGATCTGACCGAAGGGCTGGGCCGCCCGGCCGATCGAAAGCTCTACGCTGTCACCTCGCCGCCGGTGATCTGCCGCGATGTCATCGTGGTCGGCTCGTCGATCCTCGACTTTCCATTTCAGCGGGGAATGCCGCGCGGCGACCTGCGCGGGTTCGACGTGCGCACCGGCAAACAGCTGTGGATCTTCCACTCGGTGCCAACCGAGGGCGAGGTCGGCGTCGACACCTGGGACAAGGAGTCGTGGAAGACCGCGGGCGCCACCAACGTGTGGACCGCGATGAGCGCCGACGAGTCGCTCGGTTACATCTACGCGCCGTTCAGCACTCCCGACAACGACTACTTTGGCGCCGACCGGCCCGGTGCCGGGCTGTTCGGCGAGTCGCTGGTGGCGCTCGCCGCGCGCACTGGAAGGCGGATATGGCACTTCCAGACGGTGCATCACGGCCTGTGGGACTACGACTTGCCCGCGGCGCCAAACCTCGTCGATATCCAGCTCGATGGCAAGCTCGTCAAAGGGGTCGCCCAGGTCTCCAAGCAGGGGTTCTGCTACGTGTTCGACCGCGCGACCGGTGCGCCTCTGTGGCCGATCGAGGAGCGTCCGGTCGCCAAGTCCGACGTGCCGGGCGAGGCAGCGTGGCCGACCCAGCCGATCCCGACCAGGCCGCCGCCGTTCGATCGGCAGGGCTTCACCGAGGCCGACGTCATCGACTTCACGCCCGAACTACGCAAGGAGGCACTCGCGATCCTCGCGAAGTACCACCACGGCCCGCTGTTCACACCGCCGACCCTCGACAAGCCGACGATCATGCTGCCGGGACACGCGGGCGGGGCGAGTTGGGCCGGGGCGGCGTTCGATCCGGCGACAGGTACGCTGTACGTGCCGTCGATGACGATGCCATTCGCGGTCAGGATGTCGCGTCCGCCGGTGCCGCACACCGCGTACTACGGATCGTTCGGCTACGTCGAGTCGGTCCGCGGCCTGCCGCTATGGAAGCCGCCGTACGCGCGGATCACGGCGATCGATCTCACCACCGGCAGCCACCGCTGGATGACTCCAGTCGGCGACCTCGATCGCACGAACCCGGCGCTCGCTGGCGTCGATCGCATGCCGCTCGGGCGGCCGGCGCGCGTCCACGTGCTCGCGACCAAGACGCTGCTGTTCGCCGCCCAGGAAGGCACGACTCAGCGCGCCCGCGCGGCATCGGCCGACTATGCGATGGTCGCCGAGTTCGAGGTCCGCGACCCCAAACTCCTGGCGTTCGACAAGGCGACCGGCGCGCTGATCGGCGAGCTCGCCCTGCCCCGCAATGCGAGCGGCGCGCCGATGACCTATGCGGTCGGCGGCAAGCAGTTCCTGGTCGTCGCGACCGGCGGATCGAACCTGCCCGCCGAGTTGCTCGCGTTCCGGCTGCCCTGACCACTGACACATCGTTCGGTGTTCTCGCGGCCGAGCAAGCCCGGCCTGGCGTGGCGACACCCGGCCCTGCAAGGTCTCCGCGGCTGGCTGAACGGGATAGGCAAGAGCGTCGTGCCCGATTTGGTCTGTGAGATCCTCTCTCCGAGCACGCGATGTCATGACCATCTCGTGAAGAAGCCGTTCTACGCGCGGATCGGCGTTGCGTTCGCATGGCTCGTGGACGCCGAAGCTCACCTCATGTTCG
>Ga0308175_100000061_pt1 | contig 87532 bp, 74 predicted proteins | sample PhyCR1_3_FD_203893 | JGI IMG/M metagenome (GOLD analysis project Ga0308175, IMG submission 203893) | Soil microbial communities from UC Gill Tract Community Farm, Albany, California, United States - DLSLS.C.R1 | ecosystem: Environmental > Terrestrial > Soil > Agricultural land | place: USA...
CTTTGGTCAAATGGATATGAGTCTTTTCAAGCGTAAAAACACAAAGGCTGAGGCCGAAGGCGCACAAGGTGCAATGCAGGGAATGGGTAACTAAAACCTGTATTCATTCAAGAGAGTTTCTCACAAAGCAATAGTCAATCCGTCCGCTGTTTCTACGGTGGACTTTTGTTTTTAAAAATCGCCTTCGCTTTTCGTGCGTTCTGTCGTGGCGATCACATTTTCGTTCGAAAGAAAACGAAGCCGCGCAGCGATCCGTTTTACTTTTGTTTCTGTAAAAAAAACCGGTATGGAAAAAGCGATAAAAGAAGAGGCTTTAACGGTTCCAAAAAATATTGCAGAAGGAACGATTTATTCAATTTTGCTGACGATCAGTTTTTCGCATTTGCTCAACGATACGATTCAATCATTGATTCCGTCTATTTATCCGCTGGTAAAGGCTTCCTTTCACTTAAGCTTTACACAAGTCGGATTGATTACACTTGTTTTTCAATTGGCCGCTTCGCTTCTGCAGCCTTTCGTGGGTTTTTATACCGATAAAAAACCGCAGCCCTTTTCGTTGGCAACGGGCATGGGCTTTACGTTGATCGGCCTTCTTTTCCTCGCCTTTTCGTCAAGCTTTGGCTGGCTCCTTTTTTCCGTGGGTTTAATTGGTGTTGGTTCTTCTGTTTTTCATCCCGAGGCCTCCAAAGTTGCCTACATGGCCGCGGGCAGCCGGCGCGGATTGGCGCAATCCATTTTCCAGGTTGGCGGCAACGCCGGAAGCGCTATCGGGCCGCTGTTGGCGGCGCTTATCATTGTTCCGTTCGGGCAATCAAGCGTTGCCTGGTTTTCTATTCTTGCTTTGCTTGCCATTGTTATTTTAACGGGTGTGGGCAGATGGTACCAGCAAAACCTTTACCGCATTCGTCCTAAAAACGTAAAAACCAGCAGCGGTGATGGAATGAAACTTTCGCGGCGAAAGATTGGGCTTTCCATCGCTATCCTGCTCGTGCTGATCTTCTCCAAATATTTCTACCTCGCCAGCATGAGTTCTTATTTCACTTTTTACCTCATTGATAAATTTCACATCTCCGTTCAAAGCTCGCAGGTGCATCTTTTCATTTTTCTTTTTTCAACGGCAGCCGGCACGTTGCTTGGCGGACCGCTCGGTGATCGCTTTGGCCGTAAATACGTCATTTGGTTTTCTATTTTGGGTGTGGCGCCGTTCACGCTGCTTTTGCCACACGCCAATCTTTTATGGACAACGGTTTTAAGCGTCTTTATCGGCTTTATTTTGGCTTCGGCTTTCTCGGCCATTTTGGTGTACGCACAGGAGTTATTGCCGGGAAAAGTAGGCACCGTATCAGGCTTGTTTTTTGGTTTTGCTTTTGGCATGGGTGGACTGGGTTCGGCGTTGTTGGGCGCCTTGGCTGATCACACCAGCATTGGTTTTGTTTACCAGGTTTGCGCCTATCTCCCTTTAATTGGTTTGCTCACCGGTTTTTTGCCAAACATTGGAGCAAGGCATGTGAAACGTTAAGCAAATTTCCTTTTGCACGACCACAAAGCAGGTTCTTTTCATGCAAAAAAATTTTGACGGTTTGAATGTGTTTGATCCGCCGTTAAAAATGTTTTCTTGCCGAAGAAAAAAAGTTTTGCGTCGTTCGAAGGCCTTTCTTCATTTTTGCCAATCGTAATCGCGTTGTTGCAAAGGATCGCAGAATTTGTAACGATGTTTAAAAGCCGTTGTTCATGCGTGTCATCAAATTGGGGTTGATCAGTTTTGTTTTCATTTTCATCATTGTTACGCTCATCTCTTTGCTTATTCCTTCGCACATCCGCATCTCGCGGGCTACCAATTTGCCGAACCAACGCGACAGCATTTTTTCGCTCCTAAAGAACGAGCAGTTGTGGCATCCGGCTTATCGCGATTCGGCAGCTTCACTTCAGATGAGCAGCCTGCAAAAAACCATCACCGCACAAACCGATTCAACATTTGTTTATACCTTGCAGAAACAAGGAAGAAAGCCGGTTACCAACGGATGGCAGGTTTACGGCAAGCCTTCTTCCGACTCCTTAACCTTACAGTGGTACATGGATTTCCGCTTGGGCTGGTATCCATGGGAGAAATTCAGTTCGCTGTTTTACGAAAGAACCTATGGCACCATGATGGAGACCGGGCTGGCCAATCTGAAAAAACTGATGCAGCATTAATTTACTGTAAAGCCGTCTTTACCTTTTTGATACCTGTTCCTTCCCTTTGAAACTGTAAATTAAATCTGTTCCCGCCTGGATCCGCACTTCTGTGTAAACGCTGCGTCGTTCGTAAATTTCAAACAATAAAACCTGCTTTGTTATGGGAAAATTATCCTTACGCTTGCCAAAGCCAAAGAGAGTATTGCTCTTTCTCCTCGTTCAAATTTTTAGTTTATCGCTCTGGGCGCAAGTGCGCATCAGCGGCCGTGTAACTTCTGATGGCACCTCAGGCCTCCCAAACATCTCGGTGCAAGTTCAAAACACAACCTTTGGGGTAACTACCGACGATCAAGGCTCTTACCAACTGAACGCAAACCTGAAACCGGGCACTTACCGCCTTGTTTTTTCCGGTGTGGGTTTTCGCTCCACAACGCAAAGCCTGCAAGTTGGCAACGCCACTGCATACACCGTAGATGCACAATTGGCCGAAGATGCTTTAAAGATGGATGAAGTGGTGGTTACCGGTACGTCGGCCGGCACTACGCGGCGGCAATTGGGTAACTATATCAGTACGGTAAAAGCCGATGAATTAAGCAAAGGCGCAACGGGCAATGTGTTGGCTGCACTGCAAGGTAAAACAGCCGGTGCGCAAATCATACAAAACTCCGGCGATCCCGCGGGTGGAATTTCGGTGCGGTTGAGAGGCATTAGTTCCATCAACAGTTCGTCGGAACCGCTTTACATTGTTGACGGCGTGATTGTAAACAACGCTACCAACCGCGTGACCAATACGCAAGGCAGTTACGACGGCGGAAACTTCGTTGGCACGATTGGGCAAAACAGAATGGTGGACATTAATCCTGCCGACATTGATCACATTGAAGTATTGAACGGCGCGGCTGCTGCGGCCATTTACGGCTCAAGAGCCAATTCCGGCGTCATTCAAATCTTTACCAAAAAAGGAACCAGCGGCGCACCGAGGGTTTCGTTCAGCAGTTCGGTGATGATAAACGAACTGCGGAAAAAAATAGACGTGAACCGGGCGCCGGTAAAATTTGGCGGTCCCACCGATGGTCCGAATGCGCAAACACAGGACATTCTTACACCAACGCTGACGAACACGACACCGGTTACGCGATACGATTATCAGGACTATATTTTTCACACGGGTATTGGCACTGACAACAACGTTTCGGTGAGCGGAGGTACGGACAGAAGCCGCTATTATCTTTCGGGTTCTTACTTCTACAATCAAGGCATCGTTAAGAATACCGATTATCGCCGCTTTAGCTTCCGCGCCAATTTCGATCAAACGGTCAGCCGTTTGTTCAGCTTTAATTTGGGTTTGAATTACATCAACAGCGCGGCCAATGAAAAGCCTGATGGCAATTCGTTTTTCTCGCCCATGAACAGTGTAACCATCATCGGCAATTTTCACAACATACAGCAACGCGATGCCTTGGGCAACGTTCAAGCCGTGGGCGAAAGGGGCCGTGTGAACCCGGTTTCGGTTATTGAAGATTTTAAACAACGCAACGAAACCAACCGCATCATCGCCAACCTTGGAGCGAAACTGAAACCCTTTACTGGATTCACCTTTGATTACACACTCGGTATTGACAATTACGGTCAAAATGGAACCACCTTTATGCCGCCTTTTGCTTACAACGTAAACACGGCTTTCTATGGTGGTGGCACTACGCTTGATCCAACCTTGAACGGCTATGCAAGTACCGGTAACAATTATTTCTTTCAAATCAACAACGAACTGAACGCAACTTATCAGTTCAACATTACGAATGATCTTGCATCAACCACACAGGTAGGCTATTCGGTGCAATACGAGAAGAACAACTACGCTCTTTTGCAGGGACGCGGATTGAGTCCATTTGTGCAAACGGTTGCCGGCGCAAGCACTTTATTGCCGAGCGTTGATGACCGTTCCGAACTTTCCATCTCGGGTGTTTATGCGCAGGAGAATTTCAAATACCAAAACCGCTTGTTCATTACCGGCGCGGTTAGAGTGGATGGCTCATCCGTCTTTGGCAAAGACCAGCGCAGCCAGGTTTATTACAAAGCCAGCGGCAGCTACATTGTTTCCGAATCAGAATATTGGAAAAAGAACATGGCGTGGTGGAATACCTTCAAGCTTCGCGCAGCTTACGGCGAAAGCGGAAACCTTACCGGCATCGGCGCTTACGCCAGGACAAACGTTTACACCTCGAACGCATATTTAACGCGTACCGCTTTGAATTCAAGTACGCAACTTGCCAATGAAAACGTGAAGCCTGAGCGTCAAAAGGAACTGGAGATTGGAACGGATATGTCTTTCTTCGGAAGCCGCCTCGGTCTTCAATTTAACTGGTACAAAAAGAAAGTGGAGGATTTGTTGTTCCCGCGATTGATTGCACCGACGAACGGTTTCTCCAGTTTGCTCGACAACATCGGCTCTCTCGAAAATACCGGGGTTGAAGTTGTTCTAAACGGACAGCCGATTGCAAAAAAGAATTTTAATTGGAATGCTACGGCCATCTTCAACCGCAACCGAAACAAGGTTACAAACGTTGGACAATCGCTTATTCTTTATTCTACCAACGGCGGCGCTCCTATTGCTTTGCTGCAAGGTTATCCCGTTGGCGTGTTTTACGGAACTTTCTTTGCCGTTGACAACAGCGGCAACCAGGTAAAAACTTCGGGCGGCATCCCGCAAATTGAAAAAGGCCTTCAGGGTGATGCGCTTCATCCAAACAGTCCCTTCTTTTATACACCGCAACGCGACAACAGCGGCCAGCCAACCGGCACCACGCTTCGCAAGGTGATTGGCGATCCAAATCCGAAATGGACCGGCTCTTTGGTGAATGAACTGACCTACAAAAAACTCGGCTTGCGCATTCAATTGGATGCTGTGCAAGGCGTGGATGTTTTCAACGCCGACTTCAGAACAAGGCAAGGGGTAGGCAACGGCAAGGTAGCCGAACAGGAAGACCTTCGACAAGTGCCGCGTGGATACATCGCCGGCATTTACGCCATTGAACAATGGCGTGTTGACGACGGCTCTTTCGTAAAACTGCGCGAAGTGTCGGTGAGCTATTCCATCGGCAAAATGAAATTTTTGGAAGATCTGAGCATCAGTCTTAGTGGTCGCAACCTGATTTCCTGGGACAAATACAAAGGCTACGATCCTGAATTAAACGCAGGCGGGCAAAGCACGTTGCTGCGCGGCATTGACTTTGGCGGCGTACCCATTCCCCGCACCTACAAACTTGGCGTTACAGCTCGTTTTTAATTCAATTCGCTTACCAATTAAAACAAAAACATGAAACGAATCATATACTGCGGAATGATGCTCACCATGCTCCTGCAAACGGCCTGCAAAAAAGATTACGTAAATCCTAACGCGGCCACCGATGCGCAGGTGTTCAGTTCTTCGCAAGGCCTTACCGGTGTCGCCATTGGATTGCAACGCGTTTACACCGCGGGCCGCGCCAGCTCGCTTTACAACCGCACCGCCATAAACGGCTTGCTGACCAATGAACTTATTGTACTGAACGTTGGCAACACCGGCGAAGCGCAATTGCAAACCGGCGGCGGAAGCGTGGACGGAACCAATACGTTGCTCGGCGGCTTGTGGACATCGAGCAATAAAATTTTGTACGACGCAGATAGAGTGTTGAGCGGTGCGGCAACTTTAGGCGATAAAAACTACGCAAGCGGATTGATAGCTTACTCAACAATTTTCAAAGCGCTGGCCCTGGGCGACCTGGCAATGTTTTGGGAAAAGGTTCCGACGTCAACCGGTACAGGTGTAAGCTTTGCCGATCGCACCGACGGTTATAACCGCGCCATTGCCGCCATAGACGCTGCGTTGGCAGCCGTAAACGCAAACGCCATTTCTTCTGCCTTTCTTGCCAACATTCCAACCGGCATTGACATCGTAAATACCTTGTATGCGTTGAAAGCCCGCTACTCGCTTTTCGTTGGCAACTATGCACAGGCGCTTACCACGGCCAATGCCGTTGACCTCACAAAGAAATCGTTGTTCAATTTTTCGACTGTGAACCTGAACCCGATTTTTGAAACTTCCACCTCTACCAACAACGTTTACGCAATTGGCGATGTGAACACGCTTGGCTTGCCCGCCGGTTTGCAGCCCGATCCATCGGACAAGCGATTGCCGTTTTATACTACCACTTCTTATGCCTCGAAGATTGCTGGTTTTGGTGCGGGAACCGTAACACCTTTCCCGATTTATTTGCCCGGCGAAATAACCCTGATTAAAGCCGAAGCTTACGCAAGACAAAACGATTTGACGAATGCATTGGTTGAATTAAATAAAGTGGTAACCAAGCAACCGTCTGCCGATCCGTTTGGCGTCGGTGCGGGCTTGCCGCCATTGGTGGGTCCATTATCGCAGCAGCAAATCCTCGATCAGATTTACAAGCAACGCAGCATCGAGCTTTTCATGAGCGGGTTGAAATTGGAAGACATGCGGCGCTTTGGACGGCCAACCGCTGAACGCAAACGAAACTTTTTGCCTTATCCGTTTCAGGAGCGGGACAACAACACGAACACGCCTCCCGATCCGCTGTTCTAAATTTTTAAAAAGGTTGTTCAAGCGGACAACCTTTTTGTTTTCACCTAACCGCGACGCGTTAAACTTTGTTGTATGAAAAAAAATCTATTGCCGGCTGCTTTGATTTTCCTTTCAACTTTTTGCTTTGCGCAAAACGGTGAAGATTGCTACGATAAATTTTTTGCGAAAGGCACGCGCATCAATAACACGAATGCAATTACCATCGTTGCAAATAAAAAAGAACAAACGCTTAGCCGCTTTATCAAGGCAAACTACATTGCCATGGAAGAAAAGATGGCTCTGATTGACGTGGACAAAGATGGCAGCAAGGAACTGGTGTTGCATAACTTCAGCGGCGGCGCTCATTGTTGCGACGAATTTTATTTCTTTAAAAATATTGGACTCAATAAATACGAACTCACGGCCAAACTTTTTGCCGGCAACACCTGTGTTTCCGATTCACTTTTTGTTTTCGACGTGCACGAAGGTTTCGGTTATTTCTACACCTGCTTTGCCTGCGGTCTGGAAAAAGAAGACAAGAAAGGAAAGCCAATGGGTTTGGAATACGTAACGTCTGTTGACCTCCGCTACCGCAACGGCAGGATAGAAGCCGTTCAAGGCAACGAAGCCTTAAAGCAGAAAATAAACAAGAACCTGCAATACATAAAAAAGCTTGGTTGGGACGGCGGTGTAAAGGAAGGTGACTTTGATGATGGACGTCGCAAAGAAGTAGCGCTCAACCTGGCGGTTTATTATTTCTCATTTGGACAAAACTTAGCGGCCACTAAACAATTGTTTACAACCTATTATCCGTGGAAAGACGCCGATAAAATTTGGAAAGATTTTGTTGTGCTGCTCAGCAACGAAAGGAAAAACATGAGCCTTTGATGTTCGAAGTTCGAACAAAAAATCTTTTTCCCGCTGCAACGCTTTGTCTTCTTCTCTTGTCAAGAGCAGTGTAATGTTTGTGCATGGATGATTACCGGCTGGTAAAAGACTGTTTAAAACGGGAGACGGTTGCGCAACGCATGTTGTACGACCGTTTTGCCGCGTCCATGCTGGCCGTTTGCTACCGTTATACTAAATCCGTCGCCGACGCCGAGGACGTGTTGCAGGAAGGCTTTGTAAAAGTGTTCAGGAATCTTTCGCAGTACAAAGCCGAAGGTGAACTGGGTGCTTGGATACGCCGCATCATGGTGACGACGGCCATCAATTTTTTGAAGAAGAACAGTCGCTACAACGCCGAGATGGTCTTTGGCGAAGAACACCTTCACGCGGTTTCAAATCATCAGCCGCAATTAAACATCGAAGCAAAAGAACTGGCCGACCTTATACGCCAACTGCCTGCCGGTTATCAAACCGTTTTCAATTTGTATGCGGTAGAAGGTTACAACCACGTTGAAATCGGGAAGATGCTGGGCATACAGGAAGGCACGTCGCGAAGCCAGTACGCTAGAGCAAGGGCACTGCTCATTCAATGGATCGAACAAAAGCCCAATCAACAAAAAACCACCGCCTATGCAAAATAGTTTTGAAAAAAACGTGCAGCAAAAGATGGAGGAGCTAAGGCTCATGCCATCGGTGACCGTGTGGGAGCGGATTGAAGTTGAGATAAAAGAGGAAAAGAAAAAACGCAGGATCATTTTTTGGTTTCTGTTTGCGGGATTACTGCTTGGGGGCGGAGCGTGGTTGTATAAATCCTCAAACAACAAGGCAAACCCTGTAAACAAACAAGTGGCCGGTGAACCACACAGTGTATCTGTCAACGAAAAAACAGAAGGGAAAGTGCCGCAGGGGAGGGAGAATTCGATAACCAAACAACAAGAAAGCATTCCACTTAAACCGCAAACAGAAGTTGCGGCAAACACTGTTGTTCTTCATCGGAAAAAAAGCTTTGCAACGACGGTTGATCAGTCTTCTTTGGAAAAAGCAGTTTCTTCTCAAACGCAAAAAAATGTTGTGCTTTTGCTGCAATCGTCAAGCATTAAGAAAGAAGAAAAGGCCCCGGTTGATTTGCGTGAACCGCAAACAACGCGAAGCAATAACCGGCAACAAAATGGGACACCAAATTCTTTGAACTCGCAGGCAACGACGCAATCTTCGTCTCCCGGCAAAACCGATTCAGCAACAAAGCAACCTGAGATAAACGAGAATAAATCACAACCCAATACTGACACGGTACTGAAAAAGAAAATTGCTTCTGCCAACAAATGGCGGAAAGAATTTTCGTTGAGCGCAGGCTGGAGCAATTCCACGCAGTCAACAAGCGCAAATTATTTTCCTGCGGCCAGCTATGCTTCTTTCCCAACGCAGGCAAACAGACTGCCCGGCGTGCCTTCGCAAACGACCAATGGCCTTTTCTTTTCGCCCCGCTTTTCGCTTGTTAAAAAACTGGGCGAACGTTGGGAAATCGCCGCGGGCATTCAATACACTTTCGCTTCTACGCATCAAAAGTTGGGCGACAAAAAACAGGCAGACACGTTGGTTCAATTTGCAGCGGATAAAGTAACCGCAAACGGATTTTACACCAACGCAGGCACAAACAATTATACGGCTCGTTTTCACTTTGTTGAAATTCCGGTCAGTGTTTCGTTCAAGCCCTCACTTCGCCTGCCCTTGTACGTTTCGGTTGGCGCGGCTTACGGCCGTTTGCTTTCCACCAATGCGCTTACGTTCAGCAGTGCTTCAAATCTCTATTATCAAAACAAAGAGAATAACCTGCGCGACGCACTTCCCGTTTTCTCGTCGGTGCAGGTGGAATTCTTTGGCAAGCGAAAAACCTCGCTGCGTACCGGGCCTTTTTTTCAATACAATTTGCCGAAGCTGCAAAAAGAAAACACCAGCAACACACCGCACATGTTCTCGGCTGGCTTAAAAACAGCCATCATTTTTTAGCGGCGTGCAACGCTTGTTGTGAAACACTTGTCAACACCCGAAAAGACCTCACTCAAACCAATTGCGATATGAAAAAGCTTTCGCTTCTCTTTGCTGCCGCCTTTGTTTTGCTGATGCAACAAAGCTGCATGAAAGACAGTTGCCGCCGCACTTACACGCTTCAAACGCCCATCTTCAAAACGCTTTCGCAAGTGCGGGCCGAAATGCACAGCACCGCGCCGCAACCGCTGAAAGCAACCGGCAAACTTAACTTGTTTGGCAACACAATTTTTCTGAACGAAACCGGCAAGGGCATTCACGTCATTGACAACAGCAACCCGGCATCGCCAAAAAATGTTGGCTTCATCAACATTCCGGGCAACGTAAACCTTGCGGTAAAAGGGGCGCATCTCTACGCCGATTCCTATTCCGACATGGTGGTGTTTGACATTTCCAACACAGCCAACGTAACACCGGTAAAATTTCTGAACAACGTGATGAAAGAAAAAAACGTTTATTGGAATTCGACGGCATCAAACAATCCTGATTCAATCAAGGTAGTAGTGGGTTACAATACCCGCGACACAACCGTGGATTGCCAGAACTACGACATGCTTGTGAAAACACAAGTGAATTGTCCTTCTTGCGCAGTTGCCAATCCTTCGCTTTTGTATTCGGCAGCAGCGCCTGTACAAACCGGTGTTGGCGGCAGCATGGCTTCGTTTACTATTATCAACAATTATCTGTATGCTGTGGGTTCGTCAAGCCTTTATTGCCTCGACATCAGCGACCCGGCAAACCCGCTACAAACAGCAGTGAAGAACATGGGCTGGGGCATCGAAACAATTTATCCTTTTCAGGACAAATTGTTTATTGGTTCACGCACTGGCATGTTTATTTACAGTTTGAACGATCCGGCAAATCCAACGGCGCAGGGAAGCTTTGCACACGTCACTTTTTGCGATCCCGTGATTGCCGATAACCAATACGCTTATGTTACGCTCCGCAGCGGCACTACTTGTAACGGTTCAAGCATCAACGAGCTTGACGTGCTTGACGTAAGCGATCTTTCAAGACCTGCTTTGAAAAAGACCTTTGCACTGTCCAATCCATACGGTCTGGCAAAGGACGGCAGCCTGTTGTTTGTTTGCGACGGCACGGCCGGCCTGAAACTGTACGAAGCTTCGTCGCCGGAAGGCCTGCAATTGATACAGCAAAAGAGTGGATTGGAAGCGTACGATGTGATTGCGCTGAATAAAATAGCAATCGTTGTAGCTAAAGACGGCTTGTATCAATTTGATTACAGCAATCCGGCAAGCATAAAACAACTCAGCAATCTTTCCATCAGCAAATAACACACGATGCAAGGCAAAAATCTTTTCCTGCTTTTCTTTTGCTTCGCGGCTTTCGGCTCGTTTGCGCAGCACAAAACATTGCCTTTCGCCGGTTCGGTCTTTGCCGGTGCAACGGAAGGCCAACAAGGCGGTTCGCTTCAACTTGGCGCAACGGTCGGTGTGAAAGCAAAGTCATGGACGACCTCCGTTGGAACGGGTTTGGATTATTACGGCGTGCGAAGCATTCCGCTTTATCTGAACGTAGAGAAGAGGATTTTCGACCGGCAGCAAACGCCTTTTGTTTACCTCAACGGCGGTTATCATTTTCCGTGGTTGAAGAACATAAAAAATTCGCGGTGGAATACAACAAATGCCAGCGGCGGTATTTATTACGGGGCGGGCATCGGTTATCAAGTACCCGCATCAAAACAAATTGCCTTGTTTTTTGCGGCTGGCTATTCGTTCAAACAATTTCGCGAAGAGATCACGCAACGTTACGAATGTCTGATAGCGCCGTGCCCGGAGTACAACGAAAAAATCAACTACGGTTTTCGGCGTTTGTCGTTGACAACCGGTTTACGCTTTTAAAAATTTCACGTTGCGCTGAATGCCTTTGTACTTGCTGCGGCTAAGTGGAGAATGTTTAAAAATTTTGCGAAACGTTTCTTCGTTTAATTCTTCCCATTCTTTTGTGGAGAGATTTAAAATTTCAGGGAGAGGAGAGAAGGCCGTTTCGTTGTGCGGTTTGCTGAAGCGGTTCCAGGGGCAAACGTCCTGGCAGGTATCGCAGCCAAACATCCAGTTTTGAAATTTTCCTTTCATTTCTTCGGGAATGATTTCGTCTTTCAGTTCAATGGTAAAATAAGAAATGCACTTGCTGCCGTTGATGACTTTGTCTTCGCCGATGGCTTCCGTTGGGCAGGCTTCGATGCATCGTCGGCAAGAGCCGCAAAAATCTTTAGCAAAGGGATCATCGTACTCCAATCCCAAATCGGTGATCAACGTGGCGATGAAATAAAACGAACCGCTGTCTTTTGTGATCAGGTTTCCGTTCTTGCCAATCCAACCAAGGCCGCTGCGTTGCGCCCAACTGCGCTCCAGCACCGGTGCTGAATCCACAAAGCCTCTTCCGTTGAAAACGCCAATCTTTTCTTGCGCTTCGTGCATCATTGCTTTTAACGAGGCCCGGATGACATCGTGATAATCCTGTCCGTAAGCGTATTTTGAAATTTTTAAATCGCCGTTGAGCTTTTCAGAAGGGTAATAATTTTTCAGCAGCGTAATGACCGATTTTGCACCGGGCACCAGCTTTGTTGGATCGGTGCGCAGGTCGAAATAATTTTCCATGTACCGCATCTTGCCGTGAAGGCCTTTGTTCAGCCAGGCTTCCAGCCGTCGCGCATCTTCGTCCAAAACCTGCGCTTTGGCAATGCCGCAGTAATCAAAGCCGTATTGCTTTGCCAGGGTTTTAAGAAGTTGGGTATGCGTTGCTGTCATCGGTTTGTAAGAAGTGAAAAGACGCCGCAAAGTTGCATCGCTAAATTTTTGTGAAACGACAAAAGATTTACCGAGCATCATTTTTTCTGTCTCGCCACTTCTCGTCAAATACTTGCTTCAAACCCATATACACGTTCGAATTCTGCTCGCCGGTGAAGGTTTTTGGCAACAACACAAAAGTGTAACCGCGGCTAAAATCAACCATCGGCCAAACGCCGGTTAAACCCGGATAAGCCAAAGCGTTTGCGCTTGCGCCAATCTTTTCCCCGTCTCCAATGGCCCAAACGCCGAGCGTTTGTTCAAAGCCTGCAAAGGCTTTCGGCACGCCGCTCATGCGTGATGATTCAACCCCAATTTTTCGCATCTCGTCAACGGCCTTTCCGCTCAAAATTTGTTTGCCCGCGAACGTTCCGTTGTTCAAAACCATTTGCAAAAAGCGAATGAAATCGGCGGCCGTTGTTTTGGCGCCGAAGGCCGGGTTGGGTGCGCTGCCATCATCAGAAGCAAAGGTGGTGTTGCGCATTCCTAGTGGTGTGAAAATGCGTTGGCGCATCAGTTGTTCAAACTTTTTCTTCGTGGCGATTTCAACAATGCGTGCAGCGATAATTGGTCCCATACCGTTGTAGTTATAGACGTCTCCGGCGTTGGCCGCAATGTCAATCTTTGCAAAACTGGCCGCTTCTTCTTCCAGCGATGCAAACCTGGTCTTTTCGTGCACGTTAGCCGTTTTGAACGGCTCGGCTTTTATGCCCGTCATGTTGGTAAGGCAATGCCGGATGGTGATATATTTTTTGTAATAGCTACCGTACACCGGAAGGTATTGCGTCACTTTATCATCCAGAGAAATTTTGCCCTCGTCCACCAATTGCAACACCAGCGCGGTGGTGAACCAGGTGCTTGCCGCACCGGCGGGCGCCTGCGTACGGTTGTTGACGTCGCCGAATGCTTTTTGGTAAATGACGGTATCGCGATTGGCAATGAAAATCATCAGGTCGCCGCCTAAATCTTTTCTGCGCGGTTCGATGGCACTTTCTAAATCGGGGAATAGAGAAGGTGCTGTGGATTTTTTTGTTTGCGAAAAGACGGGCTGAAGAAATAGCAGGAAAGCTGCTACCAGACTGAATTTCAGACAGTTTAAAACAATTCGTTGTGACATAATTACGGAAGATGATTGGTGGAACTGTATTTGATACCTAACGAATATCTGTCTCAAATCTGATAGAGCAAACAGAATTTCTAACCCAAAATTTTCAAATACGATATGAATTTGAACAACTTCACCATCAAAGCGGCGGAGGTTATTCAGCAAGCGCAACAGGTTGCGTTTAACCATTCCAACAGCAATATTGAAACCGAACATATTTTAAAAGCCCTGCTGGCACAGGAAGATTCGCCCGTTGATTTTCTTTTGAAGAAAAACGGCGTGAATGTGCAGCAGCTTGAAACAAAGCTGGACGCACAAATTGGCCGCTTGCCAAAAATTAGCGGCACGGAACCGGCGCAGAACATCAGCCGCGATGCCAACAACGTAGTGTTGAAAGCAAACGCTTCGCTGAAAGGCTTCAACGACGAGTTTGTAACACCTGAAAGTCTTTTACTTGGCCTTGTTCAAGGCAATGACAACACCGCATCGCTATTAAAAGATGCCGGTCTTACCGAGAAAGGTTTGGTAGCGGCCGTCAAAGATTTGCGCAAAGGCTCAACCGTTACTTCACAAACGCAGGAAACGCAATTCAACGCCCTGAACAAGTACGCAAAGAATCTGAACGAATTGGCAAGGCAAGGCAAACTTGATCCGGTAATTGGCCGCGACGAAGAGATCAGAAGAACGCTTCACATCTTGTCAAGAAGAAGCAAGAACAACCCGATACTTGTGGGTGAACCCGGCGTGGGCAAAACCGCCATCGCCGAAGGTTTGGCCATGCGCATTGTAAACGGCGACGTACCCGAAAACCTCAAATCAAAAATCATATATGCGCTTGACATGGGCCAGTTGATTGCCGGCGCAAAGTATAAAGGAGAGTTTGAAGAACGTTTGAAAGGCGTGGTAAAAGAAGTGGCGACATCAGAAGGCGAAATCATTTTGTTCATTGATGAAATACACACACTCGTAGGCGCGGGTGGCGGCGAAGGCGCGATGGATGCGGCGAATATTTTGAAGCCCGCATTGGCCCGCGGTGAATTAAGGGCCGTTGGTGCAACAACACTCAACGAGTACCAAAAATATTTTGAAAAAGACAAGGCACTCGAACGCCGCTTTCAAAAAGTAATGATTGACGAACCTTCGGTGGAAGATGCAATTTCAATTCTTCGCGGCTTGAAGGACCGTTACGAAACGCATCACCACGTTCGCATAAAAGACGAAGCAATTATTGCAGCCGTTGAACTGTCTGTGCGTTATATTACTGACCGTTTTTTGCCCGACAAAGCCATTGACCTGATTGATGAAAGCGCCGCCAAGCTTCGCCTCGAAATGAATTCAATGCCGGAAGAATTAGACAAATTGGAAAGGCAGATTCGTCAACTCGAAATTGAACGCGAAGCCATCAAACGCGAGAACGACGAGGACAAATTAAAAGACCTCAACACAACCCTGGCAAACCTTGCCGTTGAACGTGACACGTTGAAAGCAAAGTGGCAGGAAGAAAAAGAACTCGTAGAAAAAATTCAATCGGCAAAGGCAGGCATTGAAGGATTGAAACAGGAAGCCGAACAAGCCGAACGCGAAGGCAATTACGGTAAAGTAGCCGAAATACGGTACGGAAAAATAAAAGAGCAGGAAGCACTGATTGCAAAACTGCAGGACGAATTAAACGAACTAAGTACGCACAGCAAACGCTTAATGAAAGAAGAAGTGGACGCCGAAGACATTGCCGAAAGCGTGGCCAAAGCAACGGGCATTCCGCTGACAAAGATGCTGCAAAGTGAACGCGAAAAATTATTAAACCTTGAAGATGAATTGCACCACCGCGTGATAGGGCAGGACGAAGCCATCACCGCCGTTGCCGATGCCGTTCGCCGCAGCCGTGCCGGTTTGAACGATCCCAAGAAACCGATTGGTTCCTTCATCTTTCTTGGTACAACGGGTGTGGGTAAAACAGAACTGGCAAAAGCATTAGCGGATTATTTGTTTGACGACGAACACATGATGACACGCATCGACATGAGCGAGTATCAGGAAAAACATACCGTTTCGCGATTGGTGGGTGCGCCTCCGGGATACGTTGGTTACGACGAAGGCGGGCAGTTAACGGAAGCTGTGCGCCGCAAGCCTTACCAGGTAGTGTTGCTTGATGAAATTGAAAAAGCGCATCCCGATGTTTGGAACATCATGTTGCAAGTGTTGGACGATGGCCGCTTAACCGATAACAAAGGCCGAGTGGTGAACTTTAAAAACACCATCATCATCATGACTTCCAACATGGGCAGCGACATCATTCAGGAAAACTTTGCTGATGTTACTGAAAAGAACAAAGAGCAGGTGGTTGAAAGCACCAAAGTGCAGGTGATGAACCGCTTGAAAGAAACCATTCGGCCGGAGTTTTTAAACCGCGTTGACGAGATCATTCTCTTCCAACCGTTGATGAAAAGCGAAATTCGCGGCATCATTAAAATACAATTGGAAGACTTGAAAAAGCTGGTTGGACAAAGCGGAATTGTCTTGGAATTTTCAAATTACTTAGTTGATTATCTCGCCGAGAACGGCTTTGATCCGCAGTTTGGCGCACGTCCGTTAAAGCGCCTGATTCAAAAAGAAATTGTGAATGGATTGAGCAAGAAAATTCTTGGTGGCGCGATAGATAAATCGCACCCGGTGTTGGTGGACGTGTTTGACGGCGTGGTGGTGTTTCGGAACGAAGTGGAGCAGCACGTGAGTTAATGGGCGGTGAGCAATCAATAATTGATTAAGCCTCGCAGTAATGCGAGGCTTTTTTTATGGGCCAAGAATTCATCTATCTATTGAGCTTTCGTTGCGTCGCACTCTTGTATGCTTTGTTCGCTATTCGGCCGGCTTGTGTAATACAATTCTTGTGGAAGACTATACGTGTGTTTATTGCGAAGATAAAAGTCGTCGTGCCCTACGTCATTTAACAGGCGAATAAAAAAAATCTTTCCGTGTTTCGATTGTGAATTTGTGACCTTTGCTTCTAATTTTAGCGTTTCAAGACAACTGCTTATGAAAAAGCGTTTTTCGATCCTCGCTGCTTTTGTTTTATTGACGTTGTTGTGCCGTGCGCAAAGTGATTCGGTAAAAATTTTTGGACGCAAAACATTGATAGCCGGCGTGTACACCAGTTACGAGGAATTTGAAAAAAATGCTCCTTCTATTCGGGAAGGTTTCAGCGTTACACGCTTAATCAACAGCAAGGAAGACTCTACCGTCGTTGCCGCACTTTACCAATTGAACGACTCGTTTAAGAAAAAGACAATACCGGTTTGGGGCTTTTGTGACGGTGCCTTTGCTTATGTGAAACACCCCGACGTCCGCGGCTACTTTTCCAAGAAAGCAATTTTCTGGAAATTGGAATGTGTTGGTCCGTATTCTTATTTCACCGTCGTCACGAAGCCGCTTGTGTTCGCTGGCCCGGCTCCGGTGCAATTGGTAACGGCTGCGCTTACGTTTGCGAGTTCTCCGAGAGTTGACGGCTATGTTATTGCTCCCGATGGGAAAATCAAATACGCAGATGCTCTTTCCACCGAGAAATATTTGTCATCTCAACCTGCTTTATTAAAAGCTTTTCAAAAATCGGCCGAGCCTTACATGCCTTACGATTACGGCACAACGCTCGAACTGGAAACAGACGAACTGCATGCTGCGGAATTTGCCTTGGTGAAAGAATATCTTTTAAAGTTAAACCAAGTGTTGACTAAGGAATAGCCAATAGCGTGTGATTACTGGTTTGCCCGCCAACGTTTCTTTCCTCGAAGCACATACGATTAGTTCATTGCTCAGAGCACATGCTTCTCAACGTTTAAGCAAGAGTCTAACCGTTGAGGATACTAGCCTTGATGAGCATGCGACAGAACTAATCTGCTACCTTCACCCCATGCGCAAAAACCTTCTCCTCGAAACCAAAAACATCATCCTTATTCTCCTCGGCATTCTTGCCGCCGGCATGGGCATCAAAGGCTATCTTACTTCAAGCCATTTTATTGACGGCGGCGTAACCGGCATCTCCATGTTGCTGAATAATATTTTTGGCTGGCCTCTTTATCTCATGGTGCCGTTCATAAACCTTCCTTTCGTTGTGCTTGGTTATTTTCAATTGGGCTGGAAGTTTGCGCTCAAAACATCCCTTGCCATTTTGGGATTGGCGCTTTGTCTTGCCTTTATTCCTTACCCTGACATCACACCGGATAAATTGTTGACTGCTTTGTTTGGTGGCTTCTTTATTGGCCTCGGCATCGGCCTTGCCATGCGCGGCGGCGCTGTGCTCGACGGAACGGAAATCGCAGCTTTATTGGTGAGCAAAAACAGCGGCGCCTTAAAAGTTTCGGACGTTATTTTAATTCTCAACGTCATCATCTTCGGCACAGCCATTTTCTTTCTCGGTGTAGAGCCGGCGTCTTATTCCATCGTTACCTATTTCGCCGCGGCAAAGACCATTGATTTTTTGTTGCACGGTCTGGAAGAATACACCGGCGTTACCATTGTCTCAGAACGAAGCGATGAAATAAAAGCGGCCATCGCGGACCAATTGCGCCGGGGAGTAACGGTTTACAAAGGCAAAGGCGGTTACGGAAAGCGAGGGGAGACAAACAGTGAAAACGAAATCATCTTTACCGTGGTAACTCGTTTAGAGATTGGCCGGTTGCAAAACATTGTTAACCAAATTGACGAAAACGCTTTCACCATTCAGCACAGCATAAACGACATGCACGGCGGTATGATAAAAAAGATGCCTTTGCATTAGAAAGGATATTGGGATAGTGATGTATTGAGATATTGGCCTCGCAGAAAATTCGGCAACCAATAACCCAATATCCTAATATCCCAATACCGGTTGCACTATCTTTAAAAGCCAATCAACCATCGCCATGAAAAAGTTCTTCTTCCTCTTTTCTTTTTCTTTTTGCTTGCTTCACGTTCTTGCACAAGAGAACATTGACGCAGAATTTAAAAAACTCACCAAAAACACCAGCGGCATTCCATACGGTGCCAACAAAACTGCCGGCAAGTTTTATAATCTTCGTGGCTTTAACATGTATGCCGAAACATACGGGCAAGGCCAACCGCTTCTTATCATTCACGGCAACGGCGGCTCCATTGACAACTTTGTAAACCAGATTCCTTATTTCAGCAAAAAGTATAAAGTCATTGTGGCCGACAGCCGTGCACAAGGCAAATCAAAAGATACCGGCGATTCACTTTCTTATGAAATGATGGCCGATGATTGCGCGGCTTTGCTGGACGCCATGAATATAGATTCGGCCTTTGTCATTGGCTGGAGCGACGGCGGCATCAACGGTTTGTTGCTCTCCATTCGTCATCCGCAAAAGGTAAAGAAACTTGCTATAACCGGCGCCAATCTCTGGCCTGATACAACGGCCGTTTTTCAAGACGTTGAAGACCTGGTTATGCCGGAATATTTATCACTAAAGAATAACCAAAACAAAAACGCGCAACAAAAGAACAATTGGAAACTGATGCGATTGTTGATTGAAGAACCGCACATTTCGCTGGCGTCGTTGCACACGATTTCCATTCCAACGCTTGTGATCGGCGGCGACCACGACGTAATCAAGCCCGAACATACCTTTCTCATCGCGCAAAACATTCCGAACTCTTATTTGTGGATTCTTCCCAACTCCGGCCACTCCACGCCGCTGGTTTACAAAGACGAGTTCAACAAGAAGATTGATGATTTTTTTAGCCGGCCTTACCGGAAGCTGGAAAAGGAAGAACGGTTCTTTTAAGATTCACCTCGTCGGATGGAAGTAAAAATTAAAGAACGTTCGTGGTTTGCAAGGCTGGCGGCAAAGAACCTTGGGTCGCAAACAATGGCCGCCGTGCTAGGCCGCACCGTTCATCTTTGGAACGTAAGCCGCGAAGATTTTTTAAGCAATCCCGCCTGGGTTGTGCACGAGCTGGAACACGTGCGGCAATTTAAGCGCTACGGTTTCCTGCGCTTCGCCGTCCTTTATTTGCTTGAACACCGCCGCAAGGGCTACGTTAACAATCGTTTTGAAATTGAAGCAAGAGAAGCCGAAGCCGGGCCTGCTAATTTGGACGGCATTAAGTTTATATGAAGATTTTCGAACAGCCATTTTTTCATTGCGGGCTTGTTTTTTCTTTTTTAATGTCTTGCTTAAAGCTGCGCCCCGTAAGAATTTGCTGACAATGTGGCAACGAAAAAGAATCATGGGTTACTTTTTTTCGTAAGCTGTATTAAAGGCAAACTATCCTCAAATGATCTCGAAAACATATTTCAAGACAAAAGATTACTGCAAAGTAAAATTCACGCTGAAGCCTGAGAACGCCGAAACCGTTGCCATTGCGGGTTTGAACGGAAACTGGGAGACACTTATCTCCATGAGCAGGAAAAAAGACGGCAGCTTCACCGCGGAAATTTCTCTCCCCAAAGAAAGCCAGCACGAGTTTAAATACCTGGTTAATGAAACAGAGTGGATAAACGAACCTGACGCCGACAGCGAACAACCCAATGGTTTTGGCTCCAGCAACAGCGTTATCGTTCTGTAATTACAGCCTGAAAATTTTATTCTCTTAAAGACAACAGAGGTCTTTGCTTTTAATTGCGAAGGATTCTTTGTTGTCTGGTATGTTGTGCATGCGTGAAAGCTATGCGCGGCTTGTCTTGTGCCTTGTCGGAACGAGACGGCTTTGTTTTCAACTGAATCCGGGTCTTACGGTCTGAACCATTGTTTTTGTAAAAGGGAGTTTAGACATTTGCACTTTAACCTTATGACGAAAAAAGCGATTGGCTTGGCTGAATACATCGAATTGGAAGAAGACCAGCAGTTTGAAATTCTTCACCGCGACGGCGTTTACATCGGCAAGCGAAAAGTGGGCAAACAAACCGTCGTGCTTTTTCAACTCTACGGCTTTTATGTGGAAGTTTTCTACAAACATTACCGCCGGCACGTTGACCATACCGTTGCTACAGACAACGCCGACATTCTTCAGCCTTACATTGATCAGATCAACGTACGCGATTTGGACGGGAACGAGGAACCCAAATAAGAGATGTGAACAGATAATTTTTCGCTGTTCTTAATCATTTCTCATATTTGTATTTACAAGCCACCACGCCATGACTAAATCGCTACCGCCTAAAAGCCTCGTGCTTTATGCCGATGATGACACCGATGACCGCGAACTCGTAAAAGAAGCCTTTGATGAATTTTCCTCCATTGTTGAATTGGTGACTTTTGAAGAAGGCAGCGAACTGCTTTCCTATCTTCAGCATCTTGGGCCGCTGCAACCCAAACCATGCCTTATTATTCTTGATGTAAACATGCACGGCCTCGATGGAAAGCAAACGCTTCGCCGCTTGCGCGGCACCGAAGAATACAACGAGGTGCCCATAGTTTTGTTTACAACCTCCACGCTTCCTTCAGAATCGGCCTTCGCCCGTTCTTACAATGCGGGTTTTGTTACCAAACCGTTATACGGTGCGCAAGTGCGCTTTATTCTCGACCAGTTAATTGATCACTGCACCGATGAATTAAAGGAAAAAATAAAAAAGCAACGCGGTTATTGACGCGGTACTTCATTGCTGCCATTTCGTTGTCTTTTGCTCAGCAACAGCCATACTAAAACCGGAAACGACAGCGCTGCCAGTAAAAATGTTAAGCGGTTGCCGATAAAAAAGTTGGCACCAACCGAAAGAAGGATGTAGAGAACTGCCGCAATGCGCATGAAGTAAATTTAGCTTTCCGAAAATAAAGGCAAAGACAATTTATCCGCAATTATTCGTAGCGCTTCTGCTGCAATCTTGGCAAAATGAATTTATTTTGAAAGCAGTTGCATTAGTCTTGTACGCTAAAAATTATCCAGTGTTTCGCTTTCTTCATTTAACAGGCTTCCTTTTGCTTTTGACAAACGCTTTGTGCTGCTGTCAAAAAGAACCGAACCAGTCTGTCGTTACCAAGCCTTTGTTCGACAGCATTCCGGCTGTGGTTCCTGTACAGCCCATAATTAATGAAGCCTCCGGCATAGCTGACAGCAAAGCGGCCGCAGGTTTTTTGTGGGTGGAAGAAGACAGCGGCAATCCAACGCAACTTTATCTTTTGGGGCATGATGGAAAGGTGAAGAAAGCTGTTTTTCTGAAAGGCATTACCAACCGTGATTGGGAAGACATGACGCTCTGCGGCAACGATATTTACGTAGGCGAAATTGGCGACAACAACGCAGCATATCCCGATTACGCTTTCTACAAATTTCCCGAGCCTTCGATGAATGTTGACACGGTGCAAAGCATCGAAACCATTCGTTTTCGTTATCCCGATGGTTCGCATGACGCCGAAGCTTTTTTTGTAGAGCCTTCCACAAAAAATATCTACATCATTACCAAACGTGATAATCCTTCGCGCATTTACAAATTAACGGCGCCGCTTTCAACGTCGTCAATGAACGCAGCGGAATTTGTAGGCCTCTTGCCTTACAACGGTGTCGTAAGCGCAGCGCTTTCTGCCGATGAAAAAGAGATCATTGTAAAAACCTACCCCGGACTTTATTATTATTCCGTGGCAGCGGGAGAGAAGAAGGAAGCAGCCCTTCAAAAAAGCTACATTAACCTGCCTTACACCTTCGAGCCGCAAGGCGAGGCGGTTTGCTTCAGCGCTGCCAACAACGGTTATTTTACGTTGAGCGAATTGGGTTTTGGCAGCACGCAAAAACTTTATTTCTACAAACGCAATTAGAGATTTGCAATTTTTGGTGCTGCCTTATGTTTTTGTGTACCAACAAAGAGCAGTCATTAATGCATCACGCGATAAACAGGATATTGGTTGTGTGCGGGTTCGTAATACGGTGAATTGCGGTAAACAAAGTCAAGCTGCGCATAAGCACTCCTCGCAAACGCTGCATCGTTCTTTTTTCTTTCTTCCAGCTTTTGCTTTACATCGGGATGCGTTTGTAAAAATGCGGCGGCAATGTCTTCAAAGGCATAATCTGAAAAGCCTTCCTTTTGCCCGAGGATAGGATCGAAAAAGTTCCAGGCAAAATAACTGTCTTCGCCTTGGGGTTCTAATGTTTCAATTAAAAAGCGTGTACCTCTTTGCGATGTTGGAATGTAATAATCGTCCTTGCGGAATGAAACGTTCTTCACTTCTTTAGAAACATTCACGTCGCGGTTAAGATGATGGCCTTCGTATGGCCGTGGACCCGATGTATAATTTTCGATTCGGTACGATTCAACTTCGATTATCGTATCCCTTACCATTCGTTTCATTTGAATGCCATTTGCCTGCAGGCGTTCAATTACCTTCCACCATCCTTGCGGAATAAGGTAAGCAAGCGGTTTTTGTACTTGTAACGTATCAACATAGGTGTTGTAAAACGGGATCTTTTTTTCGTAGGGCTTGCTGCGGTCGTAATACAGTCTTGGCAAGCCGGAAATTTCGCTCGGCTTTTGGCCGGCTTCAAAACCTTTAAAGGTTATCGTTGTAGATTTTGATTTATCCCACTTCCACGCAAGTGGAAAGCTGCTTTGTGTTTGCTGTTCTTTTCTTGTTTGTTCGCGCAGGGCGATGATTTCTTTTCCGTGTTCCGCAGCAAATTGAATGAAGCATTCCATCAAAGCCTTTGTTGCTTCCACACGTTGTTTGTACGGTTTCAGCATGTGCGTTTCGGGCACAAAGGAAAACGTGTTCCAAAGTGTGCCGTAACCGCTGCCGTATCGCGGACCATCGTAAAACTCCGGCCAGCCCTTGTCAACGGGTTCGCCAAAGTGATTGACGTAGGGAATTAAATCATAACCTTTTTGTTTCATCATTGGGTAGAGCGAAGGTTCGAAGGTTTTGTTCATGTATTCGCCCATTGCACCGCCAAGTTTGTTGTGTTGCGATACCAACAGCGTCATCACATGCTGGTAATCGGCGCCGTTGCTCACATGGTTGTCAACAAAGATATCGGGATCAAGCAGGGTGAAAAGTTTAGCGAAAGATGTCGCATTCTTTGAATCCATCTTGATGAAGTCGCGGTTGAGGTCAAGATTTTCTGCGTTGCCGCGAAAGCCTTTTTCTTTCGGCCCATTTTGATCTATCCGGTAGTTAACGCTTCTGTTTAAAGCGCCGCCAATATTGTAAACAGGAATGAGGGCGAGAACAACCGAAGACGGTAACTTGATTTTGTTTTGCACAATGTCTCTTGCCAGCAACATACTTGCGTCAATGCCGTCTGGTTCACCGGGATGAATGCCATTGTTGACAAGAATGATTGTTTTCTTCTGAGCTTTGATGGATTTAATATCGAAATCTTTTTCGCTTGAAACCAAAACAAGATGCAAAGGATAGCCCGCATCGGTTGATCCCATTTCCGTCATCTTTACCGAGGGCGATGAGGCAGCGAATTCTTTCCACCATTGAATTGCCTTTTCATATGTTGGCGATTCGGTTCCGCCGGAAATTTCAAATTGCGTTATGTGTTTTTGGCTAAGAGAAAAAAAGGAAGAAAAGAGAAAAAGAAGAAGAAAAATATTTCGCATGAGCGAATGTAAGTGGAATGGCAATTGACGGTAAAACAAAAAGCATCCCGTTAACCGGAATGCTTTTTAAAATTTATGCGGATGGCTTATTTCGCCAGTGCGTTTACTTTTTTCGCCAACTTGCTTTTTAGGTTAGCCGCTTTGTTTTTGTGGATAACGCCTTTCTTCGCCAGTTTATCAATCATTGAAGCGACTTCGGGGAGTTGCTCACCGGCAGCGTTGGCATCGGTTACTGCCTTAAAATCACGGATAGCATTACGGGTAGTTTTGCCTGCGTAACGGTTACGTTCCCGGCGTTTGGCCGCTTGCCGTACGTCTTTTTTTGTTGCCTTATGATTCGCCATGTTCGTTTTAAATTTCGGAGGGCAAATGTAGGGGAAACAAATCAAAAGAGAACCATGATTTTTGGGATTTTAAAGGATTATTAGGAAAAAGGAGTAGAAGGCAAGATATAATGCCCAAATTAAAACTTGCACAACCTTCCTTTAGCAAGAAAAATTTCCGGCTGCTTTTGCTCATGAACTTTGAACTTCTGGCTTCCGGCTTTGCACGCTTGACTGCCTTTTTCACCGATATTTGTCCACCAATCCAAATCTTCGTTCATGAAGGATTTTTCATACATCACCAGTGCACATCCCAGTTACATCGAAAGCCTTTACCACGATTTTGTAAAAAATCCAGAAAGCGTTGACCCTGAGTTTCGCCGCTTTTTCGAGGGCTTTGATTTTGCCGTAAGCCAAGGTACAAACGGCCACGCCACTACGGAAGCCGTACCAACTGTGCAGGGCATAACCGTTGATCCAGGGCAATTGACAAAAGAATTTGCCGTTTACAGCCTGATTCAGGCTTACCGGGCCAAAGGTCATTTGGTGGCCGATACCAACCCCATTCGAAAGCGCAAAGACAGGGGCGCTAATCTCGACCTGAAATATTTCGGACTTTCTGACGCCGACCTTCCTTCAAAATTCGAGGCTGGAAAATTCATTGGTCTTGCCAACGCTTCGCTTCAACAAATTCTCGTCAAGCTGCAAAAGATTTACACTGGGCATGTAGGCATAGAATACGACTACATTCTGAGACAGGAAAGAGTGGATTGGCTGCAAAAAGAAATAGAAGGCGGTTTTGATAAAATTCCTTTGTTGGAAAACCGCAAGCGCATTTTGCAGAAGCTGAATCAAGGCGTTATTTTCGAAAAGTTTCTTCATACAAAATACGTTGGGCAAAAGCGCTTTTCGCTGGAAGGCGGCGAAACCACGATAGCGGCCTTGGATGCCATCATCAACACCGGCGCCGACTTGGGCGTGCAGGAAGTTGTAATTGGCATGGCTCACCGCGGCCGCCTGAACGTGTTAGCCAATACTCTCGGCAAAACCTACGAGCAAATCTTCAGCGAGTTTGAAGGCACGGCCATTCCCGACCAAACCATGGGCAGCGGTGATGTGAAATATCACCTGGGCTTTGCTTCCGAAGTAGAAACGCCTTCGGGCAAAAAAGTACACCTGAAATTGGCGCCCAATCCTTCGCACCTTGAAGCGGTGAACCCCGTGGTATTAGGCTATTCGAGAGCAAAGGCCGATTGTTTGTATAGCTCTGAATTCGATTCGGTTCTTCCCATCCTCATTCATGGCGATGCCTCGCTTGCCGGCCAGGGCATCGTTTACGAAATCATTCAAATGAGTGACCTGCACGGCTATTATACCGGCGGCACCATTCATTTTGTCATTAACAACCAAATTGGGTTTACCACCGATTTTGACGATGCCCGCAGTTCATATTACAGCACATCGGTTGCAGCTACGATTCAAGCGCCTGTGTTGCACGTTAATGGCGACGACCCCGAAGCCGTGGTGAAATGCGTTGAAATCGCTACCCGCTACCGTCAGGAATTTAACGCCGACATTTTTGTGGACATGGTTTGCTACCGCCGCCACGGTCATAACGAGGGTGACGATCCGAAGTTTACGCAGCCGCAGTTGTACTCCATGATTGACAAGCATGCAAACCCACGTGAAACTTACGTGAGTTATTTGTTGCAGAACGGCGAACCCGATGCACAGCAATTAGCGAAGGACATGGAAAAACTGTTTTGGAGCGATTTGCAGGAGCGGTTGGATGAAGTAAAGCAGAACCCTCTGCCCTACAATTATCAGCAGCCGGAGTTGTGGTGGAAGAGTCTTCGCCGCGCAACGGAAGAAGATTTTGACCAATCGCCTTTTACCGCCATTACAGAAGAAACGTTTAAAAAACTTTTCAACGGATTGATGACCTACCCGCAAGACTTTAAACCGCTGCGCAAGGTGGACAAACTCTTGCAGGATAAAATCAAATTGTTTGAAGCCGAACAAAAAGTAGATTGGGCCACGGGTGAATTGCTTGGTTACAGCAGCTTGCTCGTTGAAAATAAAGACGTGCGCATGAGTGGGCAGGATGTAAAGCGCGGCACCTTCTCACACCGCCATGCGGTTATTTACGATGAAAACACAAACAAAGAATACAACCGTCTTAATCACTTTCAGGAAGGCCAGAGCAAGTTGCGCATTTACAACTCGCTGCTAAGCGAATATGCCGTATTGGGCTTTGAATACGGCTACGCTATGGCCAATCCAAACAACCTCGTGATTTGGGAAGCACAGTTCGGTGATTTTGCCAACGGTGCGCAGATTATCATTGACCAGTTCATTGCTTCGTCTGAACAAAAATGGCAGCGTATGAGCGGCGTGGTCATGTTGTTGCCGCACGGTTACGAAGGCCAAGGGCCGGAGCATAGCAGTGCAAGACCTGAGCGCTTTTTGCAGTTGTGCGCAGAACTGAACATGGTGGTGACAAACGTCACCACGTCGGCCAATTTCTTTCATGCCCTGCGCCGTCAAATGAGTTGGTCTTTCCGCAAGCCGCTGATTAATTTTTCGCCGAAGGCAAACCTGCGCCTGCCTGCCGCTTATTCGCACATGAGCGAGTTTACCAACGGACGGTTTAAAGAAGTGATTGACGATACATTTGTGCCAAACGCCGGGGACGTAAAAAAGGTATTGTTCTGCAGTGGTAAAGTCTACTACGACCTGGCCGACCGCCAACAGAAAGAAAACCGCAAAGACGTGGCTGTTGTTCGCGTGGAGCAACTTTATCCTTTGCCTTACAAGCAGCTTGAAGAACTCTATAAAAAATACAACAAAGCCACCTGGTTCTGGGTACAGGAAGAACCGCTGAACATGGGTGCCGCGGCGTTTTTGCAAATGAACTTAAAGGGCATGAATTACGGCATTATCAGCCGGCAACCCGGCGCGGCCACCGCCAGCGGTTATTCGAAAGTTCACGTACAGGAACAAGCGGAAATTGTGGAAACGGCTTTTACGATTTAGCTGTCAATGATGAAAAAATAAAACGACCGTTGTCGCGCAAGAAACCGGCAACGGTCGTTCTGTTTATAAGCTTTTTTACCCGAAATTTGCGGCACTTGAATTTATTATATGATTGAAATAAAAGTGCCTACCGTTGGCGAATCCATTAACGAAGTAACCTTGGTAAAATGGTTGAAGAATGACGGCGACTACGTAGAAAGAGACGAAGTATTAGCCGAATTGGAAAGCGAAAAAGCAACCTTCGAACTGAACGCGGAACAGGCTGGCATTTTAAAAACGGTGGGCAAAGAAGGCGATACGTTGAACATCGGCGATACCGTGGCACAGATTGATGAAACAGCGGCAAAACCTGAAAGTAGCAATCAGCAAACGGCAACCGGCAACCAGCAAGAGACAAAGGCGCCGGTAGCAGAAAAGGCACAGCCAGCCGCTCAAAAAACGGATGCGCCGAAAGAAGCCCAACCCCAAACCGAAGTAAAAGCAACACCCGTTGCTTCGGCTATTATTGCCGATAAAAAAGTCAATCCAAAAGATATTCAGCCCAGTGGTTACAACGGAAAGATTCTGAAAGAAGACGTGTTGAGTGCTTTGGAAAATCCCGGCCGCAAACCCGGCGTGGAATTGTTTAACCGCACCGAAGGCCGCGAGAAAATGAGCAATCTTCGCAAAACGGTTAGCCGACGCTTGGTAGAAGCAAAAAACACAACGGCCATGCTTACTACTTTTAACGAAGTGGACATGAGTCGCATCATGGCCATCCGTTCGGCCAACAAAGAAAAGTTCAAAGAAAAACACGGCGTGAACCTTGGCTTCATGTCTTTCTTCACCAAAGCGGTTTGTTATGCGCTTGCCGAATGGCCTTCGGTAAACGCTTACATTGACGGCGACTCGCTTGTGTTTCATAATTACTGCGATATTTCCATTGCGGTTTCCGCGCCAAAAGGTTTGGTGGTGCCGGTTATTCGCAATGCCGAAAGTTTAAGCATGGCGGAAATTGAGAAAAAAGTAGTGGAGTTGGCAACCAAGGCCCGCGACAATAAATTGAGCATGGAAGAAATGCAGGGTGGCACTTTTACCATCACCAACGGCGGCGTATTTGGTTCGCTTATGAGTACACCTATCATCAACATTCCGCAGTCGGCTATTTTGGGTATGCACAAAATTCAGGAGCGGCCTGTTGTTGTTGACGGACAAATTGTAGTTCGCCCGATGATGTATTTAGCCTTGAGTTACGATCACCGCATTATTGACGGCCGCGAATCGGTTTCTTTCCTTGTGCGGGTAAAGGAGTTGCTGGAAAATCCGGAACTCTTGCTGTTTGGCAAAGACCCCGTGAAGGCTTTACTCGAATTGTAATTTCTGTTGCATCCTTCGTCAAATTTCCGCTATGAAATCAATACTAACTGCATGGGCACTCGTTGCCCTTCTCTCTTCGCGTCAAAAAGAAATCAGTCTCGACGCCAACAATAACGGAAGCACAGGAACTACTGGAGGCGCAGGCAGCACATCAGGGCTCTTGGTAAAAACGGCGGCGGTTGCCGGCTCCGAAACGCAAACCACGAAATACACTTTCTATTATCAATAAGCTTTTATTCCTTCGCAGGAAGGTCGTTACCGTGCGGCCTTTTGTTGTCGTTGTTTTTATCATTTTTGTATCTTACAGTTCAAGTCATCAACCATGAAAAAGATCGCTTTTGCCTTAACTGCTTTTCTGTTTGTTTTCACCGCCTGCCAAAAAGAACCGGATTTTATAGATACGGGTAATTCATCCGGAAACGGTGACGGTACAATCAATTCCGGTTTACTGGTTCGCAGTGTGGAGGTTAACGGTGCTGATTCAACCGCTATTGCTTACGCATACAATACTGCGGGCCGGCTTACACAACTTGACGTTTCCAGTACTGCGGCTTCTCCATTTACCTACAAACTTTTGCGCAACACGAACGGCATCATTACGCAAACTGTTGCCATTAGCCCCGACCTCGCTGCCATTGGAATTGACAGTCTGGTAACAAACGTATTCTACAATGCCTCTGCCGCACGCTATACCTACACCCGCTACGATCTGAACGTAGGCGGTGTTGCCTACTCGGACAGCACAGCCTTTGCTTATGACGCAAGCGGAAATCTCACCAGCGCTATATCTTATCAAAAGGTTATGTTGCTGCCTTATGCGCCTTCTTCACGCACTGATTATAGTTACAGCAACGGAAACGTGGCAACGGAAAAAGCTTTCGACTATGATGTTACAACTTCTGCGTGGAGCCTGCTTGCAACATCGGCCTACACATACGACGCAAAAACAAACCCGCTGAAATTGGGCGCGGAGGCCATGATTATTGGCCTGACAACTTTCTTTGGGCCCAACAATACAATGGGACTTACGTACACCGATGCTACTGATCCAACCAACAATTACACGCAAGCCTCTACATATACATACAACAGCGCAAGCAAACCCTCCTCGGGAACGATCGTCGAAAATCCCGGAGCGGTTAATTACTCATTGCGGTATTATTACAATTAATGATTGCCTTTTAAAAACAAAACGGCGGTCTTACGTTGACCGCCGTTTTGTTTTCATCTTTGCGCCATGCATTTGCACGCTTACCTGCGATCAGCCGAAACCGTTATTGGTCTTTACGACGCTTCGATCCCCTTTGCTTCGTGGCTAAAAAATTATTTTCGCGAACAAAAAAAGTTTGGCTCAAGAGACAGAAGAATGGTTGGCGATTTGTGCTTTTGCTATTACCGTTTAGGAAAGGCGTTTGAAGAATACAGTCTTACAGAACTACTGCTGATAGGCCAGTTTCTTTGTCACGGTAAAAGTATTTTTATTGACGAACTGAAGCCGGAGTGGAGCGGCGTTTCTTCCGGTACATTGAAGGATAAATTTGCTTTTCTATTGCACGAAAAAAGAGTTGTTATTTTCCCTTTGTTGGAAGAAGTGAGCAATGATATTGACAAGAATGCTTTCAATCTCTCGCACCTTGTACAGCCTGATTTGTTCCTGCGCATAAGACCCGGAAAAAAAGAAACGGTCCTGCAAAAACTTCAAACGTTGATCGTTCCTTTTTCTGTTGAAGGTGATTGTTTGCGTTTGCCTATTGCAACAAAAATTGACGACGCACTGCAATTGGATAAAGAAGTTGTGGTACAGGACAAAAGCTCACAATGCGTGCTGGAACCGCTTCAATCTGAAATCAGAAATCAAAAATCCGAAATTGGTTCAGCCTGGGATTGTTGTGCGGCCAGCGGCGGCAAAAGTATTTTGTTGCACGATCATTTTCCGCAAGTGCAATTAACGGTTAGTGATGTTCGCGAAAGCATCTTGCACAACCTGAAGACTCGTTTTTCCCGTGCAGGCATTGCTTCTTACCAATCCTTTGTTGCGGATGTTTCGTCGCCGCAATTTCGGCTCAATAAAAAATTTGACGTTATTATTTGCGATGCGCCTTGCAGCGGTTCGGGTACCTGGGGACGAACGCCTGAGCAGTTGCGTTTCTTTTCCAAACAAAAAATAGAGCATTACAATTCGCTGCAAAAATCCATTGCGCTTAATGCCAGCAAATGTTTGAAAGAAGGAGGACAGCTTTTATACATTACATGTTCCGTGTTCAAAAAAGAAAACGAAGACGTGGTTGAATACATTTCGCAACAAACAAAGCTGCGGTTGCTGAAACAACAATATTTTGAAGGTTACAACGAGAAGGCAGATACTTTGTTTGCGGCTTCGTTTGCGTTATAATTTCAAAAGTTCTCTTGTCGCCAGCAATTTCTCGTTGTTGTAAACGCTTACAAAATATTTTCCGCTTGCAAGAAAGTAAGAAGGAATAACAAAGCTTGCCGTGCCCGAGGTCTTCGCTTTGCGCTCAACGGAAACCAGTTGTCCTTTCGCATCCACAACCCGCACAATCAGAGCCGGAATGGCGTACGCCGTTGTAATCTTCAGCGTAAATTTTTCTTTTGCTGGATTGGGAAGCAAAAGAATTTCTTCGCCTGCAGCTAAAACAGGCGTAACGCCGGTAACAATGCACGACGCACCGAGATTCACCGTTACCGTATCGGTATAATCTGCCGTAAACGTTGCCGCAGCGGTATCAATAATTTCGCGAACGCGGTAAGAAATGGTACCCGCCTGCACGTTAATCAAACTGTCTGCAAACTGGTAACTGTGCGTACTGAATAAAGCACCCGATCCCTGACGTTCGCCAATCTTTGTAAACGCTGTTTCACCCGGTGCCTTGCGCTCAACTTCATACTTCATCGTGCCCAGGTCTTTGCTTGTCCAGTTAATTGTGGTCTTGCAATTAGTGGCGGTAGCACTTGCGGTTGAAAAATCTTTCAGCAACGACAAGGTTGCTTTTTTTACATCGGGTATGCCGTAACCAACGCGATCATCTGCCGCAGTTGCTTTGGTGCCCGCTTGGCGGAGTGCGTTTATGATGCGCATGTTGTTGAACTCTTGAAAGCCTTGCCACAAGCAGGTTGCAAGGCCCGCCATATTCGGGCAGGCAAAGGAAGTGCCGTTGCCGTTGCCAACAGCATTGCTTGGTGTTTGAAGCACGGTGGAGACGCCAACAGAAACCACATCGGGTTTTACTTGCCCGTCGGATGAAGGCCCGTAACTTGAAAAGCCGGCCGGGACTCCCGCTGTTGAAACTGCACCCACGGCCATTACGCTGTCGCCGTCGGCCGGTGTGGTAATGTAATGCCAGGATTTATCGCCTTCGTTGCCTGCGGCAACGATAACCAGCAAGCCTTTTTTGGCCGCCAGGTCTGCACCTCTTGCAGCTATTGTCGTGTTCCCGTTCATGTCCTGGTAGGTATGATCAAAAACAGAGTTATCAAAAGTGTTGTACCCAAGTGAGCTGGAGATAACGTCGCCGCCGGCGCTGTCAACGCGTTCGGCTGCGCAAACCCAATTGTGTTCTTCCACGGGATATTCAGAAGACACATCTTCGCTGCGGAACAGATAAAAAGATGCCTTTGGCGCAGTACCTACAAATTGCCCCGGAATGTTTGCGGCAATGATGGAGAGGCATTCCATGCCGTGCGAATCGTCTTCAGTTACGCTGGTTTCACCGGCCACAAAATCATAGGTGCCCAACACTTGGCCCGCCGCGTTTACGCTGTCGAATGCCTTCAGCGAATTGTAGTGAAAGAAGCCGTCATCCAGCATACCAATAATCATGTTCTGTCCGCGCAAACCAATGTTGTGCAGAAACTCGCCGTTGTGAATATGCACTTGATCGTAGGATTGACCGTAATTGAAAAAGTCAGCGTTTGTATTCGCAGCATTTGTTGCACTATTGGTGCGAAGATTTTGCGTTTGCAGATCTTCAATTTTTTCCGAAACACTTGTCGTACGTGCGGCAATGGGCGAAACGCTTTGCACAAAAGGAAGACCTGCAATTTTTGCCAGCGCAGTGGCATCAGTGGTTTTAATGGAAACAGAATTTAACCAACGCGAAGCATTTAAAACAGTAACAGCGCCTGCCGAACGAAGGCTGTCAATGTAGCGGAGCGTCACGGGCAAATCAGAACTATCAATCGCGATGTTGTATCGCGTTCTTCTGTCAACCGCTCTTTGGGATAAATATTGAAGCGGTGCGCTGAATGAATACGGTGTGCCCGCTTTGTTTTTAAATTGAATAACGTAACGGCTGAATTGTGCATGTCCGGTACTTGTGAAGGCCGCGGCAATTAAGCACACCAGAATCTTTTTCATACACTAATTGTGGTCAATAATGGATCGTTTAACGCCAAAGCCGCGGTAACCCGGCCGCGGCGAGGACGGCGGCTGGTATTCCCACATGATGTATTCCTGGTAAATCAGCCCGAGGCCCTTTGCATACTTTTCAGTAGAGTAATTTTTAAAGCCGTACAGTTGTGCGTTCGCTATCTGAAAATTTGCGCTCGTGTTCGTTTCAGGATCATCAAGCATAAGTTGAACCGTGATTGTGCTATCGTATTGCTTGCCCGATACCGAAACAGCCTGGTCAACATTTGTATAACCATAATCCCAATCAGCCATGCCATCGTCGTTGCTAAAGTCGTAAAAGGCACTATAAGAATCGTCGGGCAGAAAGCGGTTCTCTTTCCAACTTGTTCCTTCTGAAACCGGTGCGGCCAATTTTAAAAAGCGCAGGTTGTTTTCAATCACTTCAACCGCATTTGCCGTTGGTGTAATAAAGTACGTGCCGGCCGGCTGCCAGGCCGTTTTCCCGGCTGTATCACGCAAGAACCGAAACACACGGTAAGATCGTCTGCCCAAATTGTCCGTTATCAAAGAGTCAACAAGATTCTTTTCCTGGTAAGAATGGACTGCGATACCCGAGCCGAAATTGGTGTACACAGTTGAATCGGTGCGGTACGTAATGTATTTGCCGGGTTGAGTGGGAAGATAATCTTTGGGTACTTCGGGTTGAAGCGTTTCGGTTTCTTTTTTACACGAAACAAAAAAGAGCGAAGCCAACAAGAGCAGGGAAAGTGCTTTCATGCGCGATAAAGGATTCATTGGATAGCGTTGCTGTTAACGTCAACGGGCTAAAGCTAATATAAATAGTTGATTGGTTAAATAGTTGACTGGTTGACCGGTGCAAAACCTTTTGGCTTCTAAACAAATCAACCAATCAACTAAATCCGCTGAATAATTCCGCCGCCAATCACGTCGTCGCCTTCGTAAAAAACGGCGCTTTGGCCAGGGGCAATCCCCTTGGCTTTTTCAAAAAACCGAACCGAAACATCGCTGCCCGATGTGGTGATGAGTGACTGGCTGCCTTTGTCTTTGTACCGGATTTTAGTAAGCGCTTCCATTGGTTCAGTGAGGCCTTCGTATTTTATCCAGTTCACTTTCGCCACCTTCATGTCTTCTTTTTCCAAATCTTCTTCGTCGCCCAAAACCACTGTGTTGGTATCGGGGTCGATGGCGGTAACGTAAGCGGGTTTGCCCAGCGTAATGTCGAGGCCCTTGCGCTGGCCGATGGTATAGAAAGGGTAGCCTTTGTGCTGGCCTAAAACCTTGCCTTCTTTGTTCACAAAATAGCCGCCCGAAACCTGGTGTTCCAACCCTTCCACTTTGCGTTTTAAAAAGCCGCGATAATCGTTATCAGGCACAAAACAAATCTCGTAGCTCTCGCTTTTTTTGGCGAGTTCGGGGTAGCCAAAATCATGCGCCATCTGGCGGATTTCTGTTTTGCGGTAAGTGCCAAGCGGAAGAATCGTTCTTGATAAAAGATCTTGTTGCAAGCCCCACAAAACATAGCTCTGGTCCTTTGTTTCATCGGTGCCTTTGCTGATGACAAAGCGGCCGTTATCATGTTGACGAACAGAGGCGTAATGCCCTGTGGCAATAAAATCGCAACCCAAAGCATCGGCTCGTTTTAGCAAAGCCCGCCACTTGATGTGTGTGTTGCAAAGCACACAGGGATTGGGCGTGCGGCCGGCTAGGTATTCATCTACAAAATTTTCAACGACGAAAGAACCAAACTCTTCGCGAATGTCGAGGATGTAATGCGGGAAGCCGTGTTGTACGGCAGCGGCGCGGGCATCGTTAAACGAATCAAGATTGCAGCAACCCGTTTCTTTTTTGGAACCACCGCTGCTGGCATAATCCCAGGTCTTCATGGTGATGCCGACAACTTCGTAGCCTTCGTGATGAAGCATCAATGCAGTCACCGTACTGTCAATGCCGCCGCTCATGGCGACGAGAACTTTTCCTTTTTTACTCATATACTCAGTGCGTTCAAAGCGCAGCTTTTTATGAAAAATATTGTGAAGCCTGCCTGTTGGCAGACAGGCGGCAAAGATAAGCCCTGCCACTGTGGAAACGTGTTAAGAAAAGCGATCAATTTACCCGTGCGGTTACAAACAAAGACGCCGCGTACACCAATGTTCCGTAAGTTAATCGTTCAATAATGGCATTGACCATTGTTCAAAGAGCCCCTTTCCAGGGGCTTTTCGTTTTAGCTGATGCTTATCATTTGTGCGTTTCGCCCCCTCCGTAGCTTTGTTCCATGAACGAAGAAAAAAAGCCCATCAAGCGAAGCAAAGAACTGACGCCACTTTCCAAAGAGCATCACGAAGGTTTGTTGTTTGGCTGGAAAATAAAACAAGGTTTAAAAAACGGAACGGACCGTGCCTTGATAGCCCGGTATATTCAATGGTTTTGGGGCAATGACCTGCAGGCGCATTTTCGAAAAGAAGAAGCCGTGCTGGCACCGCATTTGTCCGGCGAGAACGAGTGGGTGCAACAAATGTTTGCCGAACACGCAGCAATTAAGGTTTTGGTTGAACAATGCGCAAATTCGGTTGATGAGAATTGCTTTCTCAAACTGGCCGATGCCGTGCACGATCACATTCGTTTTGAAGAAAGGACTTTATTCCCTTATGCGGAGAAAGAAATTCGCGCCGAAACTTTAGCGGCGATGTTTGAAGAGTTGAACAAAATTGACGTGAAGGCAACGTGGGAGGATGAGTTTTGGGTGAGTAAATAGAATGCAATTTTTAAGAGAAGAAGCGCTTAATAACCGAGATAAGGCCTTTGCTTTCATCTTTCAGACGACTTGTTCCTTTGTCGAATGTAATCACGAAAGCCATCAATATCCGAAACACCGTTCTGCAAAACGGCTTCGTAAATATCCTTGCTACTGAAGCTGCGCCGGTATTCAGGGTGCTGCCAACACTGTGATTTAATTTCCAAAATTTTTAATGATGATTCGGGTGTTAGTTGCTCCTTGAGGGCACGGCAATAACGCAGTAACTGCTCACACTCATCTTTATTCACCGCCCAAATGTCAATCTTCCATGCACCGGCTCTTTCATTGCCTAAATAAACACCCCAATAAAAACCGTTTGGCAAGCCTTCTGTTTTTGCAAGCCTCTCATTTCGAAAACTCATTTTTGCCGGGTGTAAAAGCGTTGTAATCTCACCACCGAGAGAGAAGAAATTTTCCTCGCTAATTGAGTCTGTCTGAAGATAAATGTCAAGGTCACGCCACGTCATTAAATCAAGGTCATAACTGCCGGTGACGTGCGGTGCGCCGTAGCGTTGTAAGAGAGAAAACAATCCTTTTTGATGTAGAATTTCATCGGCTTCTTTTTTGATATTTTGATTTGACCGGTAATTAATTTCCGCATTGTTATCTCGTTTCATTATGCAGCTTTCTGGTTCACACCTTTTGCCATGCTTTTTAACTCGTCCCGTAAAAAACCTTTTAAGCTTAAGTCTTCATCAAGCTCAGGCCAATGAATGCCCGTACCCGCCCGATAAACATATGGTTCAGCAGTTGCTCTTTGTTTGCATTTTTCAGCCGTGGATGATCGGAAAGTCTTTGCCGCAAAATGGTTTTTGTATTTAAAATCACCAGCAGCAAATCCATTTCAGGGAGAACGTCAATTGCTTCTATGCACAGGCCTTCTTCAAAAATCAAACTTTCCAGTGCATCAAATTTATTGGTTGAGGTATTCATTATGTTATTCATAAAATTACTACAAATGATTTCCCAACCTGAAAGTTTGCCGGGCTGAAGATGATGTTTTGTAAGGCCGCGCTGCGACCCTTCGGGCAAGCTCAGGGTGACAAGCGCACCGCCGCTTCATTTTGTAAGACCCTTTCTACCACCTTGCCACAATCTTAAAGTTTATCAACCGCGGTGTTAACCGGTTTGGCAGCGTGAATGTGTTGTTCGCAAAATCTTTTATCAGCAAATACGAAATGGTATTGGGGCGGTCTATTAAATTGAACACTTCAAAACTGGCCCAGATGTTTTCAAAGTTGCGAAAAGGCGAGTGGCTGCGCCGGTTCGTTTTTTCACCGTCCAGCAACAAAGCGCTGAAGCCAATGTCCACCCGCATGTAAGGCTCGATGCGCAAAGCATTGCGATAACGAACAGAGCCCGGAATGTTGTACGGTAAATTGGTGCCGTAAAGTGTGTTGATGTAAACCTTGAAGTTTTTGTTGGTGGCGAGATAATCTTGAAAGAACATGCCGAAGGTGATCGTTTTGTCCGTGGGTCGTCGAAACCAGCCGCCTTCTACACGGCTGCTGTCGGTAATCTTTCCCAAAGAGTCAACCGTGTACTTCGTGTAAAAGTCACCGGCAATGTTTTCTCTTGTGCGCATAAAACTCAGGCTCACCCAGCTTTCCGCGTCTTTCACCAGTTCGCCAAACAAGCGCATTTCCAAACCCGCCGCGTAAGCCTTTGCGTTGTTCTCGCCAAAATAGCGGATGCGAACGTTGTCAATGTCGTAAGGCACCACGTTCGTCATGTATTTGTAGTAGGCTTCGGTAGTTAGCCGCAGCGGACGGTCAAAGCCGATGAAGTTGTAATCCAAACCCGCCACACCCTGCCAACTGCGTTGTGCTTTCAACGCGGTATTTAGACTGCCGTCGTAACGCCGTAATTCGCGGTAAAAAGGCGGTTGGTCATACGCACCAACTGCTGTTCGAAACAGGATGTCTTTTTTCCAATCGGGTTTCCACGAAAGAGCCACACGCGGAGAAATCAACAGCTCGTTGTTCAAATCGTTATAGTTGAAGCGAAGACCGCCTTGCACCGTGTAAGTCGTCTTTCCTTTTTTGAAAGCGACGTTGTCCTGAATGTAACCGGAGAACTTGTTCACGTCAAGATTAACGGTTGATTTAATCACGTTGTTCATCTGCAACAACAAAGGATTGTAAGGCAAAGAGTAGCCTGCCGAATCTTCATATTCCCATTCGTTCAGCTTGTCGGCAATTTTTGTTTTGTCGTAACCAAGGCCCCATTGAACCACATGATTTGCTTTGTTCCATTGGCCTTTGTGCGAAAAATTATAATCAACAATATTCAACCGGTCGCGAACAAAGTTTTGATAAAGGCCGGCGCCCAATGGATTTACAATCAGGCCAAAGGTGGAAGACGCTTTGTCAAAATCGCGGTCGCCAAAAAGATAAGCGCCGGCAACGTCAATGTTCTCGCTTTCGTCGTTTTCGAAACGCGAAAGGAGCCATTTTAATTTTACATTTTTTGATGCCTGGTAAGTTGTGGAAAACCCCAACATGCCGGTGCTGTATTGGTCTCGTTCGTGGCCGTCGAAGTAAATGTCAACGCCAAGGTTGGCGGTGAAAAGCGGCGAAAAAACCGAGGATGTTAACTGGCTCGATTGCGGCGTCAAGGCAAATTTTGTCGTTGACAAATTGCCCAATAGTTCCGCACTCCACTTCTTGTTTATCTGATACGTAAGCAGTGCTTGTAAATCCGCAGAAGAAGGCACGTAAGAGCCTTGTGTTTCTTGCCGCGACAAAAGATTCCGGTTGCTGCGGTTGCGCATACCAATTAAGTAAGTAAATTTTTTTGATGCGCCTTCAAGATGAAGACCTTGCTCCAAAAGACTTACATAAACTGAGCCGCCGAATTTCTTTGGCGTGTTGTATTGAATATCGAGCACACTGCTCATCTTATCGCCGTAACGCGGCGCAAAGCCGCCGTTGTAAAAAGAAATATTTTTTACCAGTTCAGGATTGATAAAACTCAGCCCTTCCTGCTGGCCGCTGCGCACGAGGTAAGGGCGAAAAATTTCAAAGTCGTTTACATAAATGAGGTTCTCATCATAACTGCCGCCGCGAACGTTGTATTGCGAGGTCAGTTCGTTGTTGCTGCCCACAAAAACTTTCAGCAAACCTTCTACGCCCATCACCGGCGAGGGAAGATTGATGACGGACTTTGGATTGGGACGTATCAATCCAACTTCCGTTCGTTCACGCTGATCTTTTATGATCACTTCTTCAAGGCGACCTTCACCGGCTTCCATGCGAACCGTGATCTTTTCTTCCTCGCCTTCGTTCAGTAAAAAATTTTGTTGCACTGGTTTGTAGCCACTGTGCGAGAAGATGAGCGCAAAAGCCCTGTTGGCGGATGCTTTGAGGGTAAAGGTTCCCGAATCGGATGAGTGAATTCCTTTTTGTTGCCCGAGAATTTCAATGGAAACGCCGCTCAGCCGGGCCTCATTTTCGTCAATAATTTTTCCGCTAACGGTGGCGAATTTTTTTTGCGCAAACGAAAAGAAGCAGGCGAACAAAAGCGTGGCGGAAAAGGAAAGACGAAGGCTCTTCACAAAGCAGAATTTGCAACAAAATAAACACGAATAATTTAAACACGAATTTGGGAACGAATTGCACGATTTATGCTATCGGTTCATTTTGCTACACGACCGATGCGCAGGAAAAGAGGAAAGCGAAACTCTTTTTCGCTTTCCTCAAGCCAAACGGCGTTTAGTTCTTTCTCAAAAAAGGGCAGCGGCGACGTGCCGTGTTGCTTAACGTAATTCTGCAGCGCCGACCAGGTGGACAAATAGCCAAGCAAGTCTTCTTTTGTCCATTGCTTTATTATTTCGAAATCTTTCGGCGGCAGCGAGGAAAAATCAAAAGCCACGGTCTTGTAAGAAGCCTCTACGTGCCGCCTTTCTTTGTCCCAGTAAGCATAGATCGTTTTGTAATAGTAATCATGAATCAGTTGGTCAACGTTTTTGTCTTCACACAATACAACGTTGTAAGCCCACGCAGCCACCACGCAATCCTTCTTGCCAACCCTTGTGGCTTCGTTGTGAAAAGCATTCCAATCTAACCAGTGGTAAGCCGTGGCGACGGTAATTAAATCAAAACTGTCATCGGCAAAAGGTGTTTTCTCCGCCGGGCAAATTTGGTAATGAATGTTCTCTTTCTTGACCGCGTTTTTTAATTGCGCTTCGCTGATGTCGGTGGCTTCTACAGTTTGAAAATAATGGGCCAAAATGCTTGCGGCTTGACCGTTGCCGGTGGCACAATCCCAAACGCAATTTTTTTCTTTCACGAATTGTAGAATGTAGTCAAACAACGCTTGCGGATACGTAGGACGATACTTTGCGTATGCATCGGCTTGTGAAGAAAAAAGATCCTTGGCCATTACAATTGTTTCAATTGCTGGATGGTTTGAACCGGATTGCTTGATGCAAAAACGGTGTTGCCTGCGACCAACACATTTGCGCCTGCATCAACAATAGACTTTGCGTTTTGCAGCGTTACGCCGCCGTCAATTTCAATTTTTACATCCAGGTTTTTTTCGTCAATCATTCCGCGCAGTTCTTTAATTTTTTCCAGCGTGTGCGGAATAAATTTCTGTGCACCAAAACCCGGATTTACGCTCATCAAAAGAACCGTGTCAAGCTCGTGCAAAATATCTTTCAACAAAAACACCGGCGTGTGCGGATTGACCGCTACACCGGCTTTCATGCCGAGGCTTTTTATCTGTTGAATATTACGGTGCAGGTGCGGGCAGGCTTCAATGTGAACGGTCAATTGATCGGCCCCGGCGGCGGCAAATTCTTCCGCGTATTTTTCCGGTTCCAGGATCATCACGTGCACGTCGCAGAACTTTTTTGTGGCCGTTCTGATTTGCTTGATGATGGACATGCCGAAGGAAATGTTGGGCACAAAGCGTCCGTCCATCACATCAAGGTGAAACCAGTCGGCCTCGCTGTCATTTAGCATTTTGCAGGCTTCGCCAAGGCGTAAAAAATCGGCGGTTAAAATGGATGGGGCAATAAGGGGCATGAGCAAAAATAAATGGTTTGTTGTTGATGGTTTGTTGTTTGTGGTTATGTGCGGTGCGAAGATGCGTTTCGTTTTTGTCTGATTTTTGTTTAAAGAGAGCAAAAATCTGTAAAGACTTTTCCCTTCGCACGCCAACCACAAACAACAAACCATCAACAACAAACGCTAAAGTCTCGCCGCAGCTTCCTTTGCGTCGGTCAGAGTTTTATCGAGGGAATAGGCACGTTGGTAATTTGTTTTTGCATCGGCTTTGTTGCCCATCGCTTCCTGCGTTTTGGCAATCCAGAAATAAAACATCGGTTCAGCAGGAGAAATTTTCTGCCCGGTAGCAAAGGTTTTTAAAGCCGCGTCGTATTGCTTTTGGTGAAAAAGCAAGCGGCCTTTGTCAATTTGTGCATCCAAAAAATGAAGGTTGGCGGCAATAGCCGCATCGTAATTCTTCAATGCTTCTTTCTCGTTGTTGATGCGGGAAAAATAATCGGCTTTTGTATAATAAGCTTTTTCAAACTCCGGCGTTCTTGCTTTAATAAGAGAATCGGTCAGCCGCAAAACTTTGGCGTTCCCGGCCTCGGCATAGGCGTAAGCAAGATCGTAAGCAAGCACAGGATCGGAAGGCACAAGCGCATACCTTTTTTCCAGTACTGACAGCGATTGGTTCACGCTATCGCTTGCCTCTGGTTTTGTTACCTGCATCTGCGGCACAATGCTTTTGTTTACGCTGTCCACAGTTGGCATTTTTGTTTGTTGAGGGGATTGTTCATCATTGCCACAGGATGAAAAAAGCAAAAGCATCGCAAAGAAAAATATTATTCGAAGCATGGTTCAAAACTATAGCACGAATGATTGACGGAAAGAAAAATCGGCGATGAAAAACTTGTGGCCGCGCTATTTTTACATCTCTTTAAACGTCATCAAATGTTTTGTATGCGAATCCTGTTTTTGTCAATCGTTTTTGCCAGCATCTTTTTATTATCGTTTACCGCTCCTGCTGTTCATCGGCAAGAACGAATAGTGAGTAGAAAAGACACGGTTCAATACCCCGAGGAAAGACATTTTAAAAACGTGCAGCAACTTACATTCGGTGGCGACAACGCGGAAGCCTATTGGAGCTTCGACGGCAAGAGCATCGTGTTTCAGCGTACGTCGCCAAAAGACGGCCTGCCTTGCGATCAAATCTTTTACGGCGCACTGCCACAAGCAGGAGAGAAGTTCACCTACAAAATGATTAGCTCGGGCAAGGGTCGCACTACTTGTTCTTTTTTTACCAAAGACGGCAAGCACATTATCTATGCTTCCACCTTTGAAGGCGGCGATGCCTGCCCACCGCTGCCCGACCGCAGCAAATACGGCAACAAATACATCTGGCCTGTTTACAGCAGTTTTGACATTTACATGGCCGACCTCGATGGAAATAGTGTAAAGAAGTTGACGAACACAAAAGGCTATGATGCCGAAGCCACGCTTTCTCCCGATGGAAAGAAGATGTTGTTTACCTCTCTGCGAAACGGCGATCTGGATTTATACGTGATGGATTTGAAAAGTGAAAAAGTTACGCAAATCACCAATACGCTTGGCTACGACGGCGGTGCCTGGTTTAGTGCGGATGGAAAGAAAATTATTTGGCGGGCCAGCCGTCCAAAGACCGAAGCCGATATAAAAGAATACAAGGATTTGCTGAAGGAAAATTTGGTAGCGCCGACGCAAATGGAAATTTTTGTTGCCAATGCGAACGGTAGCGATGTCAAACAAATCACGCATTACGGGCAGGCCAACTGGGCGCCAAATTTTTTGAAAGACGGCCGCATTATTTTTTGCAGCAATCAGGAATACCGCCGCGGTTTTCCTTTCAACATGTATTTGCTGAATGTTGACGGAACAGGACTCGAAAAAATCAGTCACGACAACAGCTTTGATGCCTTCCCGATGTTCAGTCCCGACGGTAAAAAGATTTTGTTTTGTAGTAACCGCAACAACGGCGGTGGGCACGATACGAACGTGTTTGTAGCAGATTGGGTTGATTAATGGCCCATCCCAACAGCCTTTGCATATTTAGGCAGACGGTGCTAAAGCCCTTCCCGGTGGGAAGGGCTATGAAGACTCTTGAAACGCAAGAAGAGCAAAGTAATTTCAAATTGATTGCATAAAAATCAAAGGCGTTGAAAAGCATAGGTCCGTGTTCAGATGGCCTTCCCACCGGGAAGGTCGGGATGGGCCGCCTAAATCGTCACATCTTCAATAAAATAATATTCCGGTTCTTGTCCCGGCAGTTGGGTGATGGAAAGAACGTCGAGGCGAAAGTCGTCGTATTGTTTGTGAATGAATAAAAACTGCTCAACGCCGCGCAAAAGAATGCGAATTTTCTGGCGGTTCACGGCGGCTTCGGGATGACCGCCGTAGGTGGACGTGCGGTATTTCACTTCCACAAAATGCAGCCTGTTGTCTTTCATAGCAACAAGGTCAATTTCTTCGTGTCCGCCGCAGCGCCAGTTCCGGTGAAGAATGGAATAACCGTTTTGCACGAGGTAATCTTCTGCCAACCGCTCACCGGCTTTGCCGATTTCCAAATGTGTGGCCATCGTTTATCTTTAGCCCAATTTACCAAAATCTGCTATCAATGAAAAGCATGTACAAACTTAGAGGCGTGGTGCAACCGTACAGTTGGGGCGGCACTGATTTTATCCCGCAACTTTTAAATATTACCAACCACGATAAAAAACCCTTTGCAGAATATTGGCTTGGTGCGCATCCAAGCGCCCCGGCCATTTTAGACGAAACGAACACTTCGCTTCATCAATTCATCGCAAGCCATCCAAAAGAAACCTTGGGAGAAATTGTTGCGGTCAAATTTGGCTTGCTGCCTTACCTGTTTAAGATACTCGACGTGAAACAGATGCTTTCCATTCAGGTGCATCCATCGAAAGCCGTAGCCGAAGAAGAATTTGAAAAAGAGAATAAAAAAGGCATTGCGCTGAACGCATCCAATCGCAATTACAAAGACAAAAATCACAAGCCAGAGTTGATGGTTGCATGGAGCGATTTTTGGTTGCTGCACGGTTTCAAACCCGAAGTGGAATTAAAAGAAACGCTAAACGGCGTACAAGAACTGCTTTTTTTGTTGCCTCTGTTTGAACAACGCGGCTACAAAGACTTGTACGAGGAAGTAATGACCATGCCGCAAGAAAAAGTTGACGAAGTGCTTCGCCCGTTGCTGCAAAAAATTGTTCCGCTTTACGAAGCAGGTAAGCTGCAAAAAACGTCCGAAGATTTTTGGGCGGCCCGTGCAGCCGTCACCTTTTGCAAAAATGGATCGTATGACAGAGGCATTTTCTCCATTTACTTTTTCAACCTGTTGCATTTAAAAGAAGGCGAAGCCATTTACCAGGCTGCTGGCCTTCCACATGCTTACCTGGAAGGACAAAACGTGGAAGTGATGGCCAACTCTGACAACGTGCTTCGGGCAGGGTTAACCGACAAACACGTGGACGTACCCGAACTGATGAAGCATGTGAAGTTTGAAGCCACGCATCCAAAAATCTTTCGTGCAAGCAAGGAAGCCGAACAAGCTTTTGACGCACCGGTGGAAGAGTTTTTTTTAAAAAGATACAAGACAGGAAATGCTGTTTCATTGTCACCGCAAAACGGGACCGTTCTTTTTGTTTACGAAGGCAAAGGCGAAGCGCAAGCCGACGACGAAACAATCAAGTTGAACCGGGGAGAAGCGTTGTTTCTTCTTCCGAACAAAAAAGTTTTGATAAAGCCGGGCAACGGAACGATTAGGTTTTACACCGTTGCCGCCGCGCTGGATAAAAAGTGAAAAACCCTACCGCAATCTTACTTATTTTTGACGCCTTAATTTGATTGACCATGAAAGGAAACAAATCGCTTCTGCTCACGTTTGGCTTGTTGATTTTAGCGGCTTCGCTGTACAGGGTTTGGCCCGGAAGACCGTATGGTTTCGCCCCGCAAATGGCGATGGCTTTGTTTGGCGGTGCGGTGATAAAAGACAAACGTTTGGCTTTTTTGCTTCCCTTGCTTTCGATGGTTCTTTCCGATGTGCTTTACCAGGTCTTGTACGTTAAAGGCATTACACAAATACAAGGTTTTTACAGCGGCCAATGGCTCAACTACCTACTCATTGTTGGCGTAACGGCGTTCGGATTTCTATTGAAAAAGATTACGGCCTTGCGTGTGGCTGCCTTTTCAATGGCCGGATCCCTCATCTTCTTTCTCACCTCAAACTTTGCGGTATGGGCCGGTGGCGGTGGCTTGCAACGTCCTAAAACTTTTAACGGGCTACTGATGTGCTATTACGACGGTCTTGCGTTTTTGCGGGACTACGGTTTGATCAAAGGTTTTTACGGGAACATTTTCCTGGGTGATCTTTTCTTTTGCACGCTTTTGTTCGGAAGCTTTTATCTTCTTCAACGAGCGGTTCTTCAGCCGAAGCGCCAGTTGGCTTAAAATAAGTACCCCGCAACTGCGGGGTTTTTTTATAGCAATAAATTGTTTACGTCCATTTCGTAGCCTTCGTCCACCAGCAGATTTTTTCCATCGGCGGCCGTGGTTGCCAGCACATCGCAGCGGTTGTTAAGTGGATTATCAGCATGGCCCTTCACCCAAGCAAATTTGACGCGGTGCTGCTTGTACAAATTGTAGAACCTTACCCACAGGTCTTTGTTTTTTTTGCCTTTGGCAAAGTTTGTTGCCAGCCATTTATTTAACCAGCCTTCGTTTAATGCCTTTACAATGTATTGGCTGTCGGTGTAAATCGTAATGTTCAGTCCCGGTTTCTTCAGCGCTTCCAGCGCCGCAATCACGCCCATTAATTCCATGCGGTTGTTGGTGGTTTTGCGGTAGCCGGCGGAGAGTTCTTTTCGTTTATCGCCATACATTAAAACGGCGCCATAGCCGCCGGGGCCGGGATTGCCGCGTGAAGAACCGTCGGTGTAGATGGTGATTTGCTGCGTCATTGCCCGGGTAAATATTTAAGGGTGAATTGCATGATCCGTCTGCACTCTGGCACACCGTAAAGGTTATCAATGGTCATGATCTTTCTCTCTGCAATGATTTCTTTGGAAAGTGTTTGCTTAAAATAACGATATAGTGCCGGTTGCATTTTTACGGGCACGTTTACTTCCCTGAATTTGATGCGCTGATGCGTTGCCATACGAATGGCTTTGCTGATCATCTCCGAACAGTACATTTCTGCATCCGATGCAAGATCGTACACTCGATCGAAGTGCGTGTGAAAAGTCCTGTATTTTTCAATTTCAAAAAGAACCGAATCTTTTTCGGAAGGCGTAAAATTATAGCGGTACAGCGCACAGGAAAGATTCTTGCCTGGGTTCAGGAAGGAATCTATCGGTGTGTACTGAATGCCGTCTCTATCAACTTCATCTGGTGTAATGTGTGCAATTATTTTTTTGCCATCTTTTTCTACCACAAGACCCGCGTGAGAATAGGATTGGTCTGCCTCGTTCAGAAATTTTATCTGGTAGCTTAACAAGTCATCGCCCAAACGTACAACCAGGTCGCCTGTGGAAGCGACGGCTTTTAAACTGTCAAGATTTTTCTGCACTTGCATCTCACGCGAAACAACAAGTGGCACTTCGGAAGTTTTTTGCTTACACGCACTACCAAAAAGAATGGTTGCAAATGCAAGGGCTGTCAGTTTCTTCATGATAAATCAGGCCTCGAAGTAAAATAAAAAGCCGTCGCGACGGGACGACGGCTCCTAAAAGTTTTTGCCAATTATTGGTGAACAAAGGCAAGACTGTCAATGCCCACTATCGAAGGGAAATTTGCAGCGGTAGAACCACCGAACACCCCTGCATCGGTGCCCAGGTAACGAAACGCAAATCTTGCATTGGTGACGCCAGCTGGGGGCAAATTGGCGATGGTCAACGTATACCGTGTCCAAACTCTTGGATAGCCGGGAACTGCGGGTGCATTGCCGGCCGGGTCGTTTCGAATGTAATTGGGATTAATATCGAGGAGGAGCGAATCGAAACTGCCCGTTGATAGCGGCGAATTGCCAACATCGGTGCCGCCTTTAAGAAAGTTAGCTCTTACCTGCATCCTGTCGCGAGCATAATCCGGGTAATTGGCATCGTTGATAGCACGGGTATAGAAAATAATTTTATCGCCATTTTTCATGGGCAGCGATGGCGAAATAAGCCAGGCACTAATGTCGCCACGGCCGCCGACACCGTTCGCATCGTTCACACAGGATGCGTCGCAGCTCACAAAATCATTGGGGCTCTTGCTGGCGTTGTAAGCGGGAAAACCAATGAACGGTTCCGGCGCTAAGAATTTGAATTGCATCACCGACGCGGCTTCGTAACGTCCCTGCCGCCAGCCGTTCTGGCCAATCGGGTTGCTATTGTTTTTAAACACCCATCCTTTCAAACTTAAATCACCAACATTGTCAAATTGTTCAACAAACGATGCCGAAGAAACTACGGGTGTGCTTGGCGTTGCAGGCGCTACGTAATCTTTCTCGCAGGAAAGAAGCAGAAGCGCCAGGCTTGCCAAGCCTGTTGCGGCTGCCAGAAAAGAAAACTTATAGTTCATTGAATTCTTTTTAAGATTAATGCGACACGCTTTGATACGAAACTTTGTCAATGGCAACACCTGTTGCCAGGCCATTGTAACCGCCGTTTTCTACAAAATAGCGAAAAGCAAAACGTCCCTTTGTTGGGCCGTTCAGGCCAAAAACCGTCGCTTCAAAACGTGTCCAACTTCCCGGATAGGCCTGCGGCGAATAAAGCGCTGGATCGGTGTGGTATTCGATGTAGTTTGGATTGATGTCGAGAAGAACGGTATTGAAATTACCGGCATCAAGCCCTTTGCCGATGACAACGTCGGTGCCCGTGGTGTTGATGCAAACCTGCAGTCGGTTGGCATAGTCGGTACTGTCGGTTGCGCTTGCAGGCAATACCCATCCTTTTGTGTAGAAAACAATCTTGTCGCCGTTTTGTAGCGTCAACGCCGGCGAGATAAGCCAGTTGCTAATAATGCCCTGATCGGCCGAAGTAGAGGTGTAATCGGCGCCAATAAAACCGGCGTAGGTGCCCGATGAAGAATAGGGCGCAAACCAAGGTGGAATGCCGCCGCCTTGTTGCCAAACGCCGCCGCCCAGCGGAACAGAGGTGTTAGCCAGTTGCCAGCCCCTTGCCAAAGCCGATGAAACCGTATCAAATTCTTCCGAGAAAGACTGGTTTGGAACCGGTGGCGGAGTGGTTAAGTATTCGTCGTTGCGACAGGATTGAAGTAAAAATGTCAAACCGAAAGAGGCGAGAAGCAGCAGAAGAGATCCTTTTCTCATAAAAAAGTCAGTTAGGATTTCAGTGCATGAAAATAGGAAAAATAGCAACAAGGTTGGACGTTAGAAGTTTCACCAGACACGAAACATCTAATCTCCAACTTTCAATATCAAACTTGAAACACGCCGGTTTTAAATTCCTGCATCTGCGGCTGATGATTGGCTGCGGCTAAACCTTCTGAAATAACCTTTCGCGTATCAACGGGATCAATGATGTCATCTACCCAAAGCCTTGCCGCTGCATAATACGGCGATGTTTGTTTTTCGTAACGGCTCTTGATCTCGTTCAGCAAACGTGATTCATCTTCGGGAGTAATCGTTTGCCCTTTTGCTTTTAAGGAAGCCACTTGAATTTGCAGCAATGTTTTGGCCGCTTGTTCACCGCCCATCACAGCAATTTTTGCCGTAGGCCAGGCATAGATAAAACGCGGATCGTAAGCCTTGCCGCACATGGCGTAATTGCCCGCGCCGTAACTATTGCCAACGATGACGGTAATCTTTGGGACTACGGAATTGGCCACCGCATTCACCAGCTTTGCGCCGTCTTTAATGATGCCGGCCTGCTCGCTGCGGCTGCCCACCATAAAGCCCGTTACGTCCTGCAAAAACACCAACGGAATTTTCTTTTGATTGCAGTTTAAAATAAAGCGGGCTGCTTTGTCAGCGCTGTCGTTGTAAATCACACCGCCCATTTGCATTTCGCCTTTTTTGCTTTTGACAATTTTGCGCTGATTGGCCACAATGCCTACGGCCCAGCCGCTAATTCTTGCATAGCCGCACACGATGGTTTTGCCGTAGTCTTCTTTGTATTGGTCGAAAGAACTTGTGCTAAGCGAAGCCGAAGCATCTACAATGCACTCAATCAGCTCCACCATGTCGTAAGGCTTTGCACCTTCGGCGGGAAAAATTTCGTACAGGTCTTTTGCTTTTCGCAGCGGTTCTTTCACTTCAATTCGATCAAAACCGGCTTCGCCTTTTTTGCCTAATTTGTCCATGATCTTTTTTACCTGATCAAGACATTCTTCTTCGGTTTTGAACTTGTAATCGGCAATGCCGGAAATTTCGGTATGCGTGACAGCGCCGCCGAGCGTTTCGGTGTCCACGTCTTCGCCAATGGCAGCTTTTACTAAATAAGGACCGGCCAGAAAAATGGAGCCTTGTCCTTCCACCATCAGTGTTTCATCGCTCATGATGGGCAGGTAAGCGCCGCCGGCCACGCAGGCACCCATCACGGCGGCAATCTGCACGATGCCTCTCGCACTCATTTGTGCGTTGTTGTAGAAGATGCGGCCAAAATGTTCTTTGTCGGGAAAAATTTCATCCTGCATTGGCAGGAACACACCGGCGCTGTCAACCAGGTAAATGATGGGCAGATTGTTCTGCATCGACATCTCTTGAAGGCGCAGATTTTTTTTGCCCGTAACGGGAAACCATGCGCCCGCTTTTACGGTTTGATCGTTGGCAACAATTACGCATTGGCGGCCGCTGACGTAACCAATGCCGGCTACCGTGCCGCCGGCCGGACAACCGCCTTGCTCTTCGTACATTTCCCAACCGGCAAAAGCGCCGATTTCAATAAAAGCAGAATTTTTATCAACGAGATAGGCAATGCGTTCGCGGGCCGTAAGCTTCCCTTTTTCTTTTTGTTTGGCGACTGCTTTTTTGCCACCGCCTTCGTAAACTTTTTGCAACCGTTTGTTTCGTTCGTTTACCAGCGCTTCCATGCCGGTGGGTTTCGTTTGTTCATTCGCAATCATGCGGCCAAAGATAACCGCGGATGGGTAGGATTTTGACCACGGGTTAACCGGGTTTTAAAATGATTGCCGGGATTGGTGTGAAGGGAACCAATCTTCATTACAATGGCTTTTCTTTCTTCCAAAAAACCCGATTGAAAAGAAGTGCCCGAAGTAAAATCATCACAACAATCCATTCTTAATCGTGGCAATCTGCGGTCGTTGGTTTGTTATTTGCAGCGGTAGTTTTTGAAAAGAAATTTTGACAATAAAATTGAATCAAAATGACTAAAAAAGATTTTACCGCCACCGAAAATAGGGACAGGGAACAAGACGCTGAAAAAGATTGGCAATCGCACCACGACGAAACGAATCAGTTTCCCAAAGAAGCAAAAGGCATCGGAGAAGTAAACGTAAAAAACGCTCACGCTACCGGTGACGGCAGCTTTGGCCGCAACGACGGCAGCGTTCCGGATAAAGAAGAAGAGCCACCCAAAGACAGCAACGCATATTGACAGTTACGCGTCAGGCTACGCATTTTGTTGCACGCGGTTATTGGCCGTAATCTTTCCGGTATTTGAGCAGAGAAAGTTCCTTCATTTTTGTTTCCAGCACAATGTCTACCTCTTTGCCGTAGGTATTGATTTCCTCGTGTACCCAATCGGAATGCGCTTCTTTTTTTGCTTCGGGATTTTCGTATTCTTTTCGTGAGGAAGAATAATGAAACGTAGGCTTTACATTCCACGTTTTATACGCTGTGAGAAACGCTTCTTCTTCGGTTTGCGTGCCGGAATGCAGTTTGTGATGAAAATAATCAAACACGATGGGAACACCGGTCACTTCGTGAAGTGACGTCAACTCTTTCACGTTAAAAAGCCCGGGCTTGTCGTCGTTTTCAATGGTTAATCTCGCCTGTAAGTTTTTCGAAAGCTGCCCGAAGTTTTTTGCAAAGCGTTTGAGCGTTTCTTCTTTGTCGCCGTAAGCGCCGCCCACGTGGATGTTGATTTTGGCTAGGTGCGATGCCGGCAAATTCATCAGGTCAAAAATTGCCGAATGGATTTCCAAATCTTTGATTGTGTTGTCCAGCGTGGCGCCACTGCCCGCGAGTTTGTTGAACGGTCCAGGATGACTGCTGATGCGTACCGGAATTTTGCCGCAGGCTTCCAGCACTTCTTTAATTTCACGGTAATGCGGCATGGATTTCAGTTTATATTCCGACGCCCAGGGAAAAAGTTCCGAGGTGACGCGAAACACACGAACGTCGTTTGCCACGTTCCATTCCAATATTTTGAGTAAAGCCCGAACGTTGCTCAAAGCGAGTTCCGAGGCGTAAGCGATTCCTTTTTCACCAAACGTTTTTTTGATCATGCCACGGTTGGTGGTAATGCCGGCTCCGGCAAGCGTGAGGTTAATGCAGGCGTATCCTAAATTCATCTTTAATATAACCGTTGAACCAAAGGTTTGTTCAAGCAAAGTGCCACAAAAGTTTTTGTGTAATCTTTTTGCGTGCAAAAAAAAATCCCTACATTTTGTGCCCGAATTGTTTGCGTATGAAATACAGCCCCGTTCAAAACTTTGTGGGCGGCCAGTTTGTGCCGTCCGATACCCGCCGCTTTTTAAACGTTGTTTCACCGCTGGACGGCGAGCAATTGTCAAAGGTCCCCATGTCTTCCGCCGCTGATTTATCCTTTGCCGTAGCGGCTGCAAAAAATGCTTTTCCTGCGTGGTCAAAAACACCCATAAAAGAACGGGTGCAAGTTTTTTTCCGCTACAAATTTTTGTTGGAACAAAATCTCCGTGAGCTGGCAGAACTGGTTCACCAGGAGAACGGCAAGACCATGAGCGAAGCCGTTGCCGAAATTGAAAAATGCATTGAGCTAACAGAATTTGCCTGTTCGTTACCACAGTTGGTTACGGGCGAAGTATTGGAAGTCAGCAAAGGCGTTGAGTGCCGCACTGAACACGTGCCGCTCGGTGTTGTGGCTTCAATTGTTCCCTTCAATTTTCCAAGCATGGTTCCCAACTGGACCATCCCGAATGCAATAGCGCTTGGCAATTGCATGATCTTAAAACCAAGTGAAAAGGTTCCCATTAGCGCCGGCCGCATTGCCGAACTGCTGAAGGAAGCTGGCCTGCCTGATGGTGTGTTTAACGTTGTTCATGGCGACGTGGAAATTGTGGAAGCCATCTGTGATCATCCCGATATTGAAGCCGTGTCCTTTGTTGGTTCGACCAAGATTGCAAAGATCGTATATCAACGGGCAACGCATAATTACAAACGTTGCCTTGCACTGGGCGGCGCCAAAAACCACTTGATGGTAATGCCCGATGCTATTCCGGCGATGACAGCGCAAAACGTAGCAGCCTCCATGAGCGGTTGTGCCGGACAACGTTGCATGGCGGCTTCTGCAATGGTGGCCGTTGGTGAAACGGATCACATCATTCAAAAAATTGTAGAGGAAGCGAAGAAGATGGTTCCTGGTGAAAACCTTGGCGCCGTTATCAACAAAGAATCGAAAGAACGCATTGAAAAATACATTACTGAAGCGGAGCAGCAAGGTGCGAAAGTTTTGCTCGATGGAAGAGGCGCAAAGGTGAACGGCAAAGAAGAAGGCACATACGTTGGCCCAACGGTAATTGATTACGTAAAGCCTGAAATGGCAATTGCCAAAGAAGAAGTTTTTGGTCCGGTTATTAGCATTATGCGCACAAAAACCGTTGACGAAGCACTTGCCATTGAAAACGCAAACCCTTACGGCAATGCCGCAGCGGTGTTCACACAAAACGGTGGCGTGGCTCGCTACATTATGGAAAAAGCAAGTGCGGGAATGATTGGTGTAAACGTGGGCGTGCCCGTTCCGCGTGAACCCTTCTCGTTTGGCGGCTGGAACGAAAGCAAATTTGGTGTGGGCGACATCACGGGGAAAAGCTCCATTGAGTTTTGGACGAAGCTAAAGAAGACAACGGTGAAATGGAATCCGGAAGCGGGAGTGAATTGGATGTCGTAGTCTGAACCGGGATTGGTTGGATGAATGGGATTTTTTGGATAAGTCATCACAAACTGTGATGACAGTAAACTGCGAGTGTTCAAGATCACAAATAGAAACCCTAAAAAACCAAAACATGACAGTCATTCAAAGCATTCAGAATCGCATTTATGAAGTCAGGGACGAAAGGGTTATGCTCGATTTCGATTTAGCCGCGCTCTACGAAGCGCCAACAAAAGCCCTCAATCAGGCTGTCAAACGAAACATCAAACGTTTTCCAAAGGACTTCATGTTCCGATTGACGGTTGCTGAATGGAAAACCATCCGGTCACAATCTGTGACCACATATGATGAATCTAATCCTTTGGGGTCACAGATTGTGACCACGTCCCAAACAAGCAGACGTAGCGATAATCTACCCTATGCCTTCACCGAACAGGGCGTAGCTATGCTTAGTGGCATCCTCAATTCCGACAAAGCCATTGCCATGAACATTGCCGTCATGCGGGCTTTTGTGGAAATACGAAAAATTCTTTTGCTGCAAAACGACATGCGGCAACAACTGCAAGAGATAAAAGAAAGACTCGGCGGACACGATGCGCAACTAAACGCCATCTACGATGCAATGGAAAATTTGCTGGACGAAAAAGCGGCGGAAAGAAAGTGGAACGAACGGCCGCGGATTGGTTTCAAAACAACCGACAATTAACAAACTTCAACAATTCAACTAATGGAGACGCTGCTAAAATCCGAAACACAGGAAATTGTTCAGGACAATCAGGACTACACCTTGTTCTCCTGGAGCAAACAAAAGGGCACGAACCCAATTGCCGTTAAACACGCCGAAGGCATTTACCTGTACGATTACGATGGTAAACGGTACATTGATTTTTCGTCGGGATTGATGAACGTGAATATTGGTCACGGCGACCAGCGAATTACCGCTGCCGTGGTGAAACAAATGCAGGAAGTGAGCTACGTAACGCCGAGTTGTGTTACGAAAGTTCGCGGGGAATTGGGAAAGAAACTCGCTGCGATTTGTCCCGGTGATTTGAACAAAGCCTTCTTCACTTTGTGTGGTGCTACGTCTATCGAAAACGCCATTAAACTTGCACGGCTTTATACAGGCCGTCATAAAATATTAACCCGTTATCAATCTTATCACGGCGCTTCTATCGGCGCTATCTCTGCCAGTGGCGATCCAAGACGGATTCCTGTAGATGCGCAGCAAGCGCCAAACTTTGTTCACTTCGATTTGCCTTATGCTTATCGTTACGAACACGGCGAAGAAGCATTGTTAAATGATTGTGTTGCTCAACTCGAACGCATTATTGCCTACGAAGGCCCAGGGAATATTGCGGCGATATTGTTGGAAGGCCAGAGCGGTTCATCGGGATGTTTTTTGTATCCCGATGGTTATTTGAAAGCGGTTCGTGAAATCTGCAACAAACACGGCATTTTACTCATCATAGATGAAGTGATGAGCGGCTTCGGTCGCACGGGAAAGTGGTTTGGATTTGAGCACCACGACATTGTTCCCGATATGATTGCGATGGCGAAAGGATTGACTTGCGGTTATCTTCCTTTTGGTTGCTTGATGGTGAGCGATAAAATTGCTTCGAAGTATGATGATGCTGTTTTACCTCTTGGCCTCACGTATTCTGCGCATCCGGTGAGTTGTGCTGCTGCTTTAGAAACGTTGAAGATTTACGAAGACGACAACCTGATTGAGAATGCCAAAGCAATGGGCCGCTATCTCGATTCACGCATTGAAGAACTCAAGCAAAAACATCCGAGCATTGGCGATTGGCGCAACGAAGGTTTGCTTGGTTGTCTGGAATTGGTGAAGAACCGCAAAACAAAAGAACCAATGGCGCCGTTCAATGCGAAGCCCGATGAAATGGCGGTAATGAACAAAGTGGCTGCAAAAATCAAAGAACTGGGCATGTACACTTTTGTTCGCTGGAGTTATGTTTTTATTGCACCGCCGCTGATGGTTACCAAAGAACAAATTGACGAAGGACTGGCAATTATTTCGGAAGCGTTGAAGATTACGGATGAAGCGGCCCATCCCTAACAATCTTTCTGATTGTTGAAGACGGTGCTAAAGCCCTTCCCGGTGGGAAGGGGAGGAAGACTTTTAAAGCAGAAAGAAAACCACTTTGCTTTTGCGAAGATTGAAACAAGAAATGAAACGTTGACAAGCGGGGCCCTGTGTGTTGATGGCCTTCCCACAGGGAAGGTCGGGATGGGCCGCTCGAATCATAAAAAAACATTCATGGCTGAAAACAATTCCTCTCTTTACAACGAAGACCTTGCAGTTGTCCCCAAAGAAAAGCGAACCTGGGGCACGTGGAATTATGCGGCGTTGTGGATCAGCATGAGCTTGTGCATTCCGACGTACACGATGGCGAGCTCGATGATTAACCAGGGCATGAGTTGGTGGCAAGCAATACTCACCATCTTTGTCGGGAACGCCGTTGTTTTGGTGCCGATGATTTTAAACGGTCACGCCGGTGCGAAATACGGAATCCCTTTTCCTGTTTTTGCCAGAGCCAGTTTTGGGACAAAAGGCGCTAACATTCCAGCGATGTTAAGAGCCATTGTTGCCTGCGGTTGGTTTGGCATTCAAACATGGATTGGCGGCGCTTCGCTGTATAATTTGATTCGTGCCTGGAATCCTTCTTTGGAAGCAATCAACGTAAGTTCTTTGTTTCCGCAGACAATTCCTTTTTTCTGCTTTCTTGCTTTTTGGTTGTTGAATATGTTCGTTGTTTACAAAGGCGTGGAAAGTATTCGAAAGTTGCTTCAATTTAAAGCTGTTTTCTTACCGCTTGCAGCGTTGGCTTTGTTCTTTTGGGCGGTTACGGCTGCCAAAGGATTAGGACCAATTTTATCAGCACCTTCAAAATTTGGAGACACATCATCCTTCCTGCATTTTTTCTTTCCCGCATTGACAGCTGTGGTTGGTTTTTGGGCCACGCTTTCCCTGAACATTCCTGATTTTACACGCTATGCGAAATCACAAAAAGACCAGATAAAAGGACAAGCAATTGGTCTTCCATCGTCAATGACCTTGTTTGCTTTTGTCGGCGTTGTGGTTACGTCCGCATCGGCCATGATTTACGGAAACCCGGAGTGGGATCCCGTTCAATTAGCCGGCAAGTTTGAAAACAAATTCATGGTGAGCTTCGCCATGATCGGCATTATCATTTCAACTTTGGCCACGAACATTGCAGCGAACATCGTTAGTCCCGCCAACGATTTCTCAAACCTTTCACCCAAGAAAATTAATTTCAGAACCGGCGGTTACATCACCGGCATTATTGGCATTTTAATCTTTCCTTGGAAGTTAATGGCCGATCCGCACGGCTATATTTTTACCTGGTTGATTGCATATTCAAGTTTGCTCGGGCCAATTGGCGGTATCCTGATTGCCGATTATTATTTCGTTCGAAAGCAGACGCTCTTTGCCAAAGACCTTTATCGTCACGAAGGCATTTACGGTTACGGCAATGGATACAACCGTGCGGCAATTATTGCGTTGCTGTTGGGTGTGTTGCCCAATCTGCCGGGCTTTCTTTTGCAGATAGGAGTCATTTCAAATACCGCGTTTCCCGAATGGATTTCGGGGCTTTATAATTATGCGTGGTTCGTTGGTTTTTTTGTATCGGGTCTTGTGTATTTGTTGCTAACAAAACCTATTACGCAAACAGTAAATGAAAATGCAGAAGGAGAAGTGACAACAATGCCGCATTCAACACTCAACGTTCAAAATAATCTCTGATGTCCATACTCATTAAGAACGGAAGAATTATCACAGCCGACTCAGACAGCATTGCCGATATTTTTATTGAAGGCGAAACGGTGAAAGCCATTGGAAGGGATTTGCCAATGCAAGCCGATGAAACAATTGATGCATCGGGCAAGTTTGTTTTCCCCGGCGGCATTGATCCGCACGTGCATCTGGACATGCCGTTTATGGGAACGTTTTCGAGTGACAGCTATGAAACGGGAACAAGAGCGGCGCTGTTTGGCGGCACAACCATGGTGGTTGATTTCATTCTGCAAAAGCAAGGCGCTTCGTTGGCCGATGCGTTGAAAGAATGGCGTTCACGCTCAGACAACAATTGCGTGGGTGATTACAGCTTTCACATGGCTGTAACGGATTTCAACGACGACACGAGAAAGGAAATAAAGCATTTTGTGGAGGAAGAAGGCATCACGTCGTTTAAAACTTTTATGGCTTATAAAGGTGCGTTAATGATTGATGATAGACAGATGGTGGGTTTGATGGAAGAAGTGAAGGCGCAAGGCGGCTTGGTGACGGTTCATGCCACCAATGGCGACATGATTGATTACTTGATTGCCAAACATCGTGCTGAAGGAAAATTGTCGCCGCTTTATCATTATCTCTCGCAACCCGAAGTCACGGAAGCTGAGGCCACGGAACGTTTTGCAGACATGGCAAATTATACTGGCTGCCCCGGTTACATCGTGCACCTGACTTGTGAAGGTGCGCTGAACGCCGTTCGCAACGCAACTCGCAGGAATCAAAACGTGCTGGTGGAAACCTGCATTCAATACCTTGTTATTGATGCTTCGCTTTATGAAAGAGAAGACGGAGCAAAGTGGGTGATGAGTCCTCCGCTTCGGGAGAAAAAAGACCAGGAAACCTTGTGGGCTGGGATCAATCAGGGATTGGTGAAAGTGGTGGCCACCGATCATTGTCCGTTCAAGTGGGAGCAAAAGCTCATGGGCAAGGATGATTTTTCAAAAATTCCGAACGGTCACCCGGCGATTGAGAACCGCATGGAATTATTGTACAGCGAAGGCGTGAACAAGGGCCGGATTACGCTGAACAAATTCGTGGAAGTCGCTTGTACGAATCCCGCAAAAATCTTCGGCATGTTTCCCCGAAAAGGAACCATCGCTGCTGGTTCCGATGCGGACATTGTGATTTTGGATCCGAACGAGAAGCACACGCTTTCTGCTTCGTCGCATCACATGAACGTTGATTATTCAGCTTACGAAGGGTGGGAGATAACCGGAAAAGTAAAAACAGTTTTGTTGCGGGGAAAGGTTGCCATTGATAACGGCAAATGCAATATTGACAAGGGTTTTGGTAAATTTATTAAGCGAAACAAAGTAAATGGTATAATTTAAAGCCGAGTAGAATTATAGAACGTACAAGAGTGCGACGCAACGAAAGAATCATAGTAGCAATACAGCCCGGTTCATAAAAATTTTCTTCAAGCAAAAGTTACTTAACAACAAGAAAGAAAAGTCGAACATCACGATAACTCAAACCCAAACATTAAACTCCAAACTATTTATGCCGCGCATCATCAAATCAGGTTTGATACAAATGAGCCTTCCCAAAACTGAAGGCGAGGGAACGATTGAAGAGATCAAAGAGGCCATGATTCAGAAACACATTCCGCTCATTGAAAAAGCGGGAGAGCAGGGCGTGCAGATTCTTTGCCTGCAGGAAATTTTTGACACGCCGTATTTCTGTCCGGGACAAGACAAGGCCTGGTATGCTTCCGCAGAGTCGGTGCCGGGACCGACAACGGAACGCATGGCCGAATATGCCAAGAAGTACAACATGGTAATGATTGTTCCAATTTACGAAAAAGAACAAGCCGGCTTTTTGTACAACACGGCAGCGGTGATTGATGCCGACGGAACCTATTTGGGCAAGTACCGCAAGAACCACATTCCGCACACATCGGGCTTTTGGGAAAAGTTTTTCTTCAAGCCTGGTAATCTTGGTTATCCCGTGTTTCAAACGAAGTATGCGAAGGTTGGTGTGTACATCTGTTACGACCGTCATTTTCCAGATGGCGCAAGAATCTTGGGTTTAAACGGGGCAGAGATTGTGTACAATCCTTCGGCAACGGTTGCAGGACTTTCGCAGTATTTGTGGAAGTTGGAACAACCGGCACATGCTGCGGCCAACGGGTATTTTATGGGTTGCATCAACAGGGTAGGAGAAGAGAAGCCCTGGAATCTTGGCAGGTTTTACGGCTCGTCATACTTTGTTGATCCGAGAGGACAAATTTTTGCGCAGGCATCGGAAGACAAAGACGAGTTATTGGTGGCAGAATTTGATTTGGACATGATTGAAGAAGTACGGGCAACGTGGCAGTTCTTTAGAGACAGAAGACCGGAGACGTATCAGAAGTTGGTGGAATTGTAAACCTCTGTCTCCCTAATGGGAGGACTTAGGTCAATCATACCTTTCATTTCTCAACAAGTTCTTTAGCATTATCAGTTTTTTGATCCAAAGCCAGAATAACGATTGAGCTGTCGTTGCGTCGCACTCTTGTACGCTTTGTTCTCTAATCAGCATAATGCATATTTTCTACGATATGGCAATCTTAAATAATCGCCTCACTCCCGAGGAATACGCAGAAAACTTCAACGACATTCATCCGCCTTTCGATAAAAAAGAAGCGGCGCTGGTGGAAGCCAACCGTTGTTTGTTTTGTTACGATGCGCCGTGCATGAAGTCTTGTCCTACGAGCATTGATGTGCCCAAGTTCATCAAGCAAATCACAACGGAAAACATCAAGGGTTCAGCACATACTATTTTCCAGTCGAACATATTCGGCGGCGGTTGTTCAAGAGTTTGTCCTGTAGAAAAGTTGTGCGAGGGCAGTTGCGTTTATAACCTTATGCACGAAGACCCGATTCCAATTGCCAAACTTCAGCGTTATGCTACAGATAGAGCGATCAAAGAAAAATGGCAACTGTTCGAACGCAAGGCATTAACAGGAAAGAAAGTTGCCATTGTTGGTGCGGGTCCAGCCGGACTTTCCTGCGCGCATGTTTTGTCGAGAGAAGGGATTGATGTAACGCTGTTTGAAAAAGAGGCCAAAGGCGGTGGATTGATGACTTACGGAATTGCAGCTTACAAAGTCACGCCGGAGTTTTGCCAGGACGAAGTTGATTTCATTACCTCGCTTGGCGGCATCACCGTTGAATACAACAAAGAACTTGGCAAGAATCTTTCACTCGCTGAATTACGTGTGCAATACGATGCGGTCTTTCTCGGCATCGGTGTTGGTCTTGCACGCCAACTGCAAATTTCCGGCGAAGATTTGGAAGGCGTTGTAGATGCAATTGAATTCATTTACAACCTGCGCTCAAAAACTTTTAATCAGATTGCCGTTGGCGATAAAGTAGCCGTAATTGGTTTGGGCATGACCGCCATTGATGCGGCCACTCAAGCGAAGCGTTTGGGTGCATCTGAAGTTACAATTGTTTATCGCCGAACACAGGAAGAAATGCCTTGTACCCAAGCGGAACTTGACCTTGCAAAACTTGATGGTTGTAATATTAAATGGTTATCTGCACCGAAAGAAGTCATCGGTGTGAACGGGAAAGCAACAGCACTCGTTTGCAGCGAAATGGAACTCGGTGTTGCTGACGCATCGGGCAGACGAGCACCTGTAGATACCGGCAGAACTTTTACGCTTGACGTGGACATGATCATTAAAGCGGCGGGACAAATGCCGTTTAAAGAATTAGTTGATGGTTCTGATCTGCAAAACACCAGCGGTAAAATTGTTGTAAAGAACAACACGACAAATATTGGCGGCGTTTTTGCCGGCGGCGATTGTGTGAACGGCGGTAAAGAAGTGGTGGATGCGGTGCAGGCCGGAAAAGATGGCGCCACGGCCATTCTTGTGTACTTAAAATTGAACAAGGCAGAAACCAAGGTAATCAACGGAATGGAACATACTATCGTTGTTTCCTGATTGAACATTCATACCTCATCATTCATAATTTTCTTATGCCTGATATCTCTGCAAACTTTCTCGGCATCAAATCGCCCAATCCTTTTTGGCTTGCCTCTGCGCCGCCAACCGATAAAAAATACAACGTACTGCGTGCCTTTGAAGCCGGTTGGGGCGGCGTGGTTTGGAAGACGCTTGGCTCACAAGTAAAGAACGTTTCCTCACGTTATTCTGCGGTCAATTACAACGGAAGCCGCGTCATGGGTTTCAACAACATTGAACTTATTTCCGACCGGCCGTTATATATCAATCTTCGTGAAATAGCTGAATGTGTCAGACTCTTTCCCGACCGCGCCATGATTGTTTCGCTTATGGCCGACAATACAAGAGAAAGCTGGCACGAACTAATTGCACAAGTGGAAGACACCGGTGCACACGGCTTTGAGTTAAACTTTGGCTGTCCGCACGGCATGACGGAGAGAGGCATGGGCGCTGCGGTTGGACAAGACCCTGAGATTGCAAGAATGGTTGTTGAATGGGTGATGGAAAAAGCAACGCTTCCGGTCATCACTAAACTCACGCCCAATGTTCATTCCGTTGTTCCAACGGGAAGAGCCGTAGTTGAAGCCGGAACCGATGCGCTGTCTCTCATCAACACCATTCAATCCGTCACCGGCGTTGACCTTGATACGCTTGTGCCAAATCCTTATGTAGCAGGCAAGTCGGTGTTCGGGGGTTACTGCGGTCCGGCAGTAAAACCGATTGCGTTGAAGATGCTGACAACTATCGCACAAGACCCGGTAACGAACAAAGTCCCGGTCTCTGGTATTGGCGGTGTAAGCACCTGGCGAGACGCGGTAGAATTCATGTTGCTCGGCGCAAGCAACGTTCAGGTTTGTACGGCTGCCATGAAACACGGCTTTCGCATCGTAGAAGACATGTGCGAAGGATTGAATAACTGGATGGACGAGAAGGGTTTTGACACCATTAATAATTTTATTGGAAAGTCCGTTGAAACCATCACGCATTGGGAAGACCTTGACATCAACTATCACCACATTGCAAAAATCAACCAGGACAAATGCATTCACTGCGGGCTTTGTTACATTGCCTGTGAGGATACTTCACATCAATCCATTAATCTCACCTACGGCAAGCCTTACAATACCTATTCGGTGAAAGAAGAAGAATGCGTGGGCTGCAATCTTTGCCAACTGGTTTGTCCTGTTGACAACTGCATTACCATGGAAGTTCACCGCAAAGGCGACGAATATTTAAACTGGAAAGAGTTTCAACGTTTGGGTATTCCCCTCAATGATCATTAAACATTAAACGTTGGAAGTTGGAAGTTGGAGGTTCAGCAATAAACCTCCAACTTCCAACATTTTATTTAAACAATTTCTTTGTAAAAGTTCTGCGCAAAATTTATCGTTGCTTCTTATCTTTATGTCTCACCAAAGAAAAGGAGGTATTCATGAGTCTACAGATTATTCATGGGGAACCTTCGGTTGGTATCGCCTAACCGGGTTGCATCCATTCAAATATCTGAGCGCTTTGAGCGCAAAATTTTAATCCCTTCGCTGTCTGGCGAAGGGATTTCTTTCTTCTTCAACTCCGTTTCTTTCAGTAGCTTAGGAATATGAAAAAGTGGCTGGCTGGTTTTATGATACTTTCCTGCTTTACTGCCTCCGCCCAGCAAAGGCTTTCTTTTTCTTCCATTGATTGGAAAACCCAATCGCTTGATGCGCCAACACCCGATTCGCTGGCCCGTTTAATCAACATAAATTTTTCTACGACACCTGAAAAAGTGCGGGCCATTTACAGTTGGATTACAAGCCATATTGCATACAACACCAACATCTTTAAACCTTGGGCAAAGTATCAGTACAGTCCAGACCCGCTGGACACAGCCGCGGTTTGGCCTTCGGGTGATGAAATGACGGCCCGTAAAGTAATGCGCAGGCGCACGGCCGTATGCGACGGTTATGCACGATTGTTTAAAGTACTGTGCGATTACGCAGGTATTGAAGCGGCCGTTATCCAAGGTTATGGACGAGTGTCGGGCCAGGGCGACGGAAAATTTAGAACCAATCACACATGGAACGCAGTGAAGATTGACAGCGCCTGGCATTTGCTCGACGTGACCTGGGCCAGCGGTTATTTAAGCTATGCGGACGATTACATTTCGCTGCAAAATGATTCTTACTACTTGACGCCGCCGGAACAATTCATCAAAGATCATTATCCCGAAGATTTGCGCTGGACGCTTTTGCCCGCTCCACCCATGCTGGCCGAGTTTAAGCGGATGCCGTTTCGCAGCAAGAATTTTTACCGCTACGGCATCGGCGGCTATTTTCCTGGCAACGGCGTGGTGGAAGCAACCGTTGGTGACACGATTCGTTTTTCTGTTCAATTTAAAGATGCGGCAAGGGCAAAACAAACGGGCGCCGATCCTTTTTTGGATACGGCCGATTATTCGCTGTGGCCGCGAAGTGCTTTTGTAAAACCTTTGGATGAAAGGGCGACAAATCTTTCTTACATCTATACCGTTGAACCCGGCGTAGAATGGATTCATTTGTTGTACAAAGATGATGCGGTTCTCCATTACCGCTTAAAGCAAGCCGAGATAAATGCAAGAAGCAAATGAACCTTAGAAGTTTGCATTTTGCCGAACAAAAGAACTCTTAATTCTGCCCTCTTTCCTTCTGCTCTCTTTTAACCTCTTAACCCGTTTAGCTACATTTACAAAAATTTGAACATTCCCTGCGCCGAGCCTTCAACATACTAAAACGCTTTCTCCTTGCCCTTTTGTTGCTGCTCATTTTACTGTGGGCTTTTCTGCAAACCGACTGGGGCCAAAACTTTCTTGCCGAACAGGTAACCTCGCGACTGTCGAAAGACTTGCAAACAAAGCTTTCCATTAAACATGTAAGCTTTAGCTTTTTTAACCGCATGGAATTGGAAGGCGTTTACCTGGAAGACCAGAAACACGACACGCTTTTGTACGCCGGCAAGGTGAGGGTGAACATCACTGACTGGTTCTTTTTTAAAGACAAGGCCGACCTGAAATACATCGGGCTGGAAAATGCTGTTGTAAACCTTAACCGAACCGATTCGGTTTGGAATTACGGTTTTCTGGCAAAGTACTTTGCGTCGTCCGACACCGTAAAAGTGAAGAAGGATCCGGGCATTCAGTTTAACCTGAAGCGGGTGGAACTGAAGAACGTTGCCTTTGTGCAAAAAGATGCCTGGAAAGGAAGCGACATGACTGCGAAGATTGGTGTGCTGAATTTGGATGCGGACGAAATCAGCGCAAGCAAGAAAAGTATCGTGATCAAAAACCTTGAACTGAGGGACCCGTATTTTTCTACGCTGAATTACCAGGGGAAGTTTAAAGACACGAGTTCTTCAAAAATGGATTGGAACATTCAATTCAATCATATCCAAATTACCAACGGACGCTTTCGGCAGGATCAAAATAATTACACGCCAACCGTTGCTTATTTCGACGGGGCGCACATTGACTTTCGTGCCATCAACGCGGTCGTTAACGATTTCCATTTCCGGAATGATTCGCTTACCGGTAACGTGGATTTGAACGCGGCGGAGCGTAGCGGTCTTGTCGTAAAAAAATTAAAAACCGATCTTTCCATTCAGCCGCAGGCTTTTGTTTTCGACAAACTTTTTTTACAAACGAACCGCAGCACGCTGACGGATTATTTTTCGATGCGCTTTAGCGGGAAAGGCCTCGCTGATTTTATTCACGCCGTTACGCTTGACGCAGATTTTAAGGCCGCATCCATTTCTTCCGATGACCTGGCTTTTTTTATTCCGGATGCAAAACCGTGGAAGAAAGCCATCAAGATAAACGGAAGGGTAAGGGGTTCGGTTGACGGACTGGCATCGGAAAATTTAGAACTGTGGCTGGGCAGCAATACGTATGTGAACGGTAGCGTGAGTGTTGTGGGTTTGCCCGACATCAACAAAACCTTGTTGAACATTGAGGCAAAAGAATTGCGAACAACCTATGGCGATGCAGTCAGTTTTTTTCCTGCGCTTGCAAAGGTTAGTTCGCCAAACGTGCGGGCACTTTCTTATTTAAAATTCAAAGGAACGTTTACAGGCTTTGTCAACGACTTTGTTTCCTACGGCACCATTCAAACGCCTTTGGGTACGCTGACAACGGACATCAACATGAAACTGCCGAAGAAGGGCGAACCAATTTATTCGGGCACATTAAGTACCGATGGTTTTGAATTGGGCACCTTCGTGAACAGCACGGATCTTGGCGTAGTGGATTTTCACGGCAGTGTAAAAGGCCAGAGCTTCGACTGGAACAAAATGGCACTCGACATTGACGGCATTGTTCACCGCATTAAATACGGCAACTATACGTATCAAAATATCAAAGGCAAAGGTGTTATCAGCAAAAAACAATTCAACGGCGATTTCACCATCAACGATCCCAATGCTGATTTGCACCTGAGCGGACTGATTGATTTCAGCAAAGACGTGCCGGTGTTTGATGCCACAGCGCAGATTCGCAAGGCGGACCTGAAAGAACTTCAATTGTCATCGGAAGCCGTCAAGCTAAAAGGCGATTTCAATTTGAATCTACAAGGCAATAGTTTGTCAAACCTGATTGGTACGGCCCGTATCAGTAATGCCGAATTGTTGGCCAACGGTCAAAAGCTTTCCTTTGATTTTTTAAACGTCGCTTCGTACTACATCAACAACGAACGCAACCTGAGCGTCAGTTCCAACGAGTTTGACGGAAAGATCACCGGCAATTTCGATTTGACAACTTTGCCTTCAGCCTTTCGGTTGTTTTTAACCCGTTATTACCCCGCTTACATCAAGCCGCCCACGCACTATACCCAACAGGATTTTTCGTTCGACATTACGACGGGCATTGTGGAAGATTACATTCACTTGCTTGATAAAAACCTTTCCGGTTTGAACAACAGTCATCTTGTGGGTTCGCTCAACACGAAGACCAACAACATGACCGTTGATGCTGACGTTCCCGCCTTTTCGTACGGCAAGTATTCGTTTACCGACGTAAAATTAAAAGGCGCTGGAAACCTTGACAGTCTGCGGCTTGATGGCAGCGTAACCGATGCGCATCTTGACAGCAACGTGGTGTTACCCCAAACTACCTTTCACATAAAAGCGCAGCAAGACGTATCGGACATTGTGCTGAACACAACTTCCAACCAAGCTATCAATCAGGCATCGCTGGCGGCGAAGTTGAAAACATATAGCGACGGCATTTCGGTTTTGTTTGCGCCTTCATCTTTTATGTTGAACGGAAAAACCTGGACCATCGAAGAAGGCGGCGAATTAAACCTTCGCAAAAGTTCCGTTGCCAACGGGCAAGTTGTATTGAGCGAAGGGCCGCAGCAAATAAAAATTGAAACCGTTCCGTCAAGCGAAGGCGGCACCTGGAACGATTTGCACGTAACGCTTCAGAATTTGAATCTTGGCGACATTGCACCGCTCTTCTTAAAAAGCAACCGGCTCGAAGGCGCTTTATCAGGAAGTGCGGTTATTGAAAACCCGACGGGCAATATGCTGATTAACGCCGATTTAAAAGGTAGTGCCATTCGCATGGACAACGATTCGATTGGCGACGTGGTTTTGAACGGCCGGTATAATAACGTGAGCGGAATGCTAAACGTTGTCGGAAACAATCTCGACACAGCCCATCACATTGACTTTGCGGTGGTGATGGATTTTAAAGACACGGCGCACCAGTTTCAGGACAAGATTAGTTTGAAGCCAAAGCAGTTTCAATTGAAATTCCTGGAACGTTTTCTCGGCACCTTGTTTAGTGACATTGGCGGCTATGCAACCGGCAACGTGGACATCATGCCCGAAGGCAATCTTGCAGTAGAAGGAAAAGTGCGGCTAAATAACGCGAGCCTCAAAGTATTGTTTACACAAGTGGCGTACACGATTGAAGACACGGACATTGAACTGAAAAAAGATTATTTGGATTTGAGCGGCATTGTGCTGAAAGACCGCTTGGGAAACAGGGCAAAGATTACAGGCGGCATCAAACACCAGGGTTTTCAGAACATGAACTTTGATGTGGCCGTGCAAACGGTATCTCCGCAAATGGAACTGCTGAACACAACCTACAAAGATAACCAGCAGTTTTACGGTCATGCCTGGGGTTCGGGTTCGTTTGTATTGCTTGGCCCGCAGTACGACATGGACATGTTCATTGACATGAAAGCATCGTCCAGGGATTCATCTAACATCACTCTTCCGCCGGCGCCAACGCAGGAAACAGAAAGCGCAACCTCTTTTCTTGTTGAAAAAAAATATGGTCGTGAGATGACCGAGATTGAAAAGCGCGGCGGCGAAACCAACATGCGCTATGAAATAAAGTTGACCGCTACGCCGATGGTGTCGGTTGATTTAATTATGGACGAAACAACGCAGGACATCATTCACGCAAGGGGCAGCGGTACGCTGAAAATAACGTCTGGTACAACGGCACCGCTACGCATCAACGGTCGTTTCAACATTGAAGAAGGCGATTACAATTATACCTTTCAATCGGTGTTTAACCGGCCCTTCGTCGTGCGTAAAGACATCAACGCAAACAACTACATTGAATGGAACGGTGATCCTTACGATGCCAACATCAATCTGGAAGCTGTGTACACCGCAAAAGACGTGAGCTTCTCGCCGTTGGCTTCTTCTTTAATTGTAGATGCCGAAGCCGCACGAACATTAACACGTCTTCGCAAGGACGTAAATGTAGTGGCAAAAATCACCGGTAAGCTCTTTACGCCCAAGCTTGATTTTCGCATTGAGTTTCCCAGTGACATTTCAAACATACCTTCCATTTCTTTTGCCATTGATCAATTGCAACGAAACACGAACGAGCTAACGAAGCAGGTAACGTTCCTTGTTGTTACCAATTCTTTTGCGCCTTACGAAAGCACGCAATCCATTAACCGGCCTATCGAAGAGTTGGCGTACAATACTATCTCCGGCGTTTTGTTTAATCAAATAAACCGGCAATTAAACCAGATTTTCTCCCGCGTTTTGCGCAGCAATAAATTTACGCTCAACTTTTCCGGCTCCTTGTACAACCGCAATTTGCTTGACCCGAACGCAAAGGGCATACGTTTGTTTAACCAGGCAACGTCAACATTGAGTGTAGGCAAATCCTTCTTTAACGGCAGGGCTATTTTAAGTGTGGGTGGCAGCTTTGACGTGCCGTTGGGCGAGAACATCCAGCAAAGCTTTCAGATATTGCCTGATGTATCGCTGGAGATTTTGCTGAACACGACCGGCTCTTTGCGGGCCACGCTTTTTTACCGGCAGAATTACGATTACCTGAACGGCTTTAACACAGGCGGCGGCACGCAACCGCAACGCTACGGTGCGTCGCTTTCGTACAACAAAGAGTTTGATTCCTTTGGTGAATTATTGTTTGGAAAAAAGAAAGTAGATGACAGAAAACAGATAACGGATGACAGAAGAAAAACGACTGAAGCCCGCAGCGATTCAACCGAAATTATCAGCAAGAAACTCCAGAATTAATTTCTCTTCTGTCATCCATCATCTACCCTCAATGAAATTCATGTCCCATCTTGTCCCGCTTTGTTTGCAGGTATTTTTCGTTGTGCGGATTGGGATCAACTCTGATCGGAATGTTTTCGACAATCTCAAGCCCGTAACCGATTAGTCCCACACGCTTTTTTGGATTGTTTGAAATGAGCCGGAGCTTGTGCACGCCAAGATGACGAAGAATTTGCGCACCCACGCCGTAATCGCGTTGGTCGGTTTGAAAGCCGAGGTGCAGGTTGGCTTCCACGGTGTCCAACCCTTCTTCCTGAAGACGATACGCTTTTAATTTATTTACGAGGCCAATGCCGCGGCCTTCCTGGTTCATGTATAAAATAACGCCCTTGCCTTCTTCTTGCACCATTTGCATGGCGTTGTGCAGTTGTTCGCCGCAATCGCAGCGAAGCGAGCCAAGAATGTCGCCGGTAAAACAAGAAGAGTGCACACGAACCATGACCGGTTCATCGGGTGTCCATGTGCCTTTCATTAGCGCAAGGTGTTCGTTGGGAGAATTCTTTTCCTGAAAGGCAACGAGCTTGAAATGGCCCCATTTAGTAGGCATGTCCACGCGAACGATTTCTTCAATCAACGAGTCGCGTTTGATGCGGTATTCAATCAGGTCTTTTATGGAAACGATCTTGAAATCAAATTTTTCGGCTATCTCCTTTAATTGTGGCAGTCGTGCCATTGAGCCGTCTTCGTTCATGATCTCAACCAGCACGCCGGCCGGTTCAAAGCCCGCCAATCTTGCCAAATCTACGGTGGCTTCGGTATGCCCCGCACGGCGCAGTACGCCGCCTTTTTTTGCAATCAGTGGAAAAATATGTCCGGGACGACCCAGGTCCTGCGGCTGTGTTGCGGGATCTATTAAGGCTTGTATCGTCCGGGAGCGGTCCTGCGCTGAGATGCCCGTGGTGCATCCGTGTTCCAAAAGATCAACCGACACAGTGAAGGCTGTTTCGTGCAGGGCGGTATTGTTGTTCACCATCAGGTCGAGGCCGAGTTCTTTGCAACGTTCTTCCAGCAAGGGAACGCAAATGAGGCCGCGTCCGTATTTGCTCATGAAATTGATGACTTCCGGTGTAGCGTTTCGCGCAGCCGCAACAAAATCACCTTCGTTTTCCCTGTCCTCGTCATCCACCACAATCACCATTTTACCGGCCTTAATATCTGCAATGGCACTTTCAATTGTATCGAGCATAAGCTTTATTTGTACAAAGGTAAGCGGGGGCTGCGCTAATTTTTTGTTGAAGAAGGAGGCAGCTATCCCTGCTTGTCATTTGTCTTTTAAGAGTTCTGAAACGTAACCTGCTGTCAATATCTCGCAGGAATTGTTCAAAAATTAATTGTTTTATTTGCACCTGCTAAACAAATACACACTTTATGCTTAAGAGATTATTAATTCTGTTTCTATGCTCATTAACACTTGGTTATGTTCACGGGCAGGTAACTACCAGTAGCATTACCGGTTTTGTAAAAGGCGATAACGGTACTCCGTTAGAGGGCGCAACTGTTACCGCTGTTCACCAACCTTCCGGTACCCGGTACGTGACCCTTACGAAAAAGGACGGTAATTTTACCTTGGCCAATACGCGTATTGGCGGCCCGTATACTGTCACTGTTGCGTTTATTGGGTACACAACCCAAACGTTGGACAATATTAATCTTAGTTTGGGTGAGCCGTACACGGCCGATGTAACGCTTTCCACGAAAGCCGCAGCCTTGAACGAAGTCATCGTTTCGGCAACAAGCAGGATAAAACCCAAGACGGGTGCGTCTACTAACATTTCTTCGAGACAGATCACGACATTGCCAACAATTTCCAGAAGCATTACCGACTTTACCCGTTTAACTCCACAAGCGAACGGATCGAGTTTTGGCGGTCGCGATGCCCGCTACAACAACGTAACAGTGGACGGTGCCAATCTGAATAACAATTTTGGTTTATCTACCGATCCTTTGCCCGGCGGCGGCGCCAATCCAATTTCTCTGGATGCGATTGAAGAGATCACCGTAAACATTGCCCCCTACGATGTACGTCAGGCCAATTTTACAGGTGCAAACATTGCCGCCGTAACAAAGAGCGGGACCAATACCTTCCACGGTTCGGCTTATACTTATTACCGCGACCAGTCTTTTAATGGAACGAATGTCGCCGGCTATAAATTACCCGCAGCTCAAAACTCTTACAACAAGACCTTTGGCGCAACATTGGGCGGGCCAATCATCAAGAACAAATTGTTCTTCTTTTTGAACGGCGAGTACGAACAAAAATCAGCTACGCTGGCTTATTATACGGCTGCAGGTGGAACCGGTCAGGGAAATCCCTCTTCTGTTCCCATTGACTCGTTGCGAAAACTTTCCGATTATCTGAAGTCTAAATACAATTATGACCCGGGTGCCTATGATAATTTTCAAACCGGCGTGCCTGTAAAAAATCATAAGTATTTGGGTAAAATTGACTGGAACATTAGCACTTCCACAAAGCTTACGGCTAAGTACAGTGAGTTGGTAAGTTCACAAAGTTTTCTTCCCAGCCAAAGCGGCGGCATTAATGGAGCCAGTTCCTCGGGTCTAGTCACTTACGGGCCGAAATTCTCCTCCACGGCCATGGCTTTCGGTAACACCATTTATACGCAAACCGATAAGGTAAGATCCGGAAGCTTAGACTTGAATAGTAACTTTCACGGCAAATTTGCCAACCAGTTTCTGGCAACCATTACTAAAATAAGCACTACCAAAGATCATCCCGGTGCACAGTTCCCGTTTGTTGACATCATTGGTCAAACACCCGGTAGCAAGAACAATTACCTGAGTTTTGGTAACGAACCTTTCAATGGTAACTACAACATCGTTATCAATGACGTTTACACAGTAACAGACAACTTTAGCTATTTTGCCGGCAAGCACACGCTAACGGCCGGTGTAAACTACGAGTATCAGAAAGTAGGCAATGGCTTTATGCCCGGCTCACAAGGCTACTACACCTTTGGCTCACTGGATGATTTTATCAACAACAGGGCGCCGAAACAGTTCGCCATCACGTATTCTTTAATCCCCGATCAGGACGCTGTTATTTCTGCCAACTTAAAAGTAGGTCAACTGGGTGCTTACGCCCAGGATGAGATCAACATAAACAATAATTTCCGGCTGACCTTTGGCTTGCGTGTTGACAAACCCGTTTACCCGGAACAACCTTTGGCAAATACAGCAGTTAACAATTTGCCTTTGTATGATAAGGACGGAAACATTACAACCTACAACACAGGAGCATGGCCCAAAGCATCGTGGTACTGGTCTCCAAGAGCGGGTTTCCGTTACAACATCCCGAGTGAAAAATTGATTGTTCGCGGTGGAACCGGATTGTATACAGGCCGCATTCCTTTCGTGTATTTGACCAATCTGCCGACCGGTGTAGGACCTTACCAGTTTGGAACGCTTATTACGCCGACGACAGCCGGTGCCAACCTGAACAATTTCTTGTTCAACCCTGATCCGCATGCTTACAATCCGTTTTACAACAGTAACCTTCCGGCCAACCTGTTCCCGAAAACCGGCGGTACCGCAGTACCAACCGGTGCGTATGCTTTGTTGTCGAAGAACTTTAAGTTCCCACAAGTATGGCGTTCCGACATCGCTGTTGACAAGCAGTTAGGCGCAGGCTGGGGATTAACGGTAGAAGCTTTGTTCACAAAGGACATTAACGGCGCTTATATGTTCAACGCCAATCAGAAAGCGCCTGATGCCACAATTAATTTGGGTGGAAGCTCAAGACCCAGTTATTCAAATTCTGCCGCAAGAAAATTGAATTCGTCAAGCGGTAACGCCGTGGTCCTTGACAACACAAATCTGGGTAAATCCTTTTCGTTTACCACGCAGGTAACAAAAGCGTTTAACAGAGGATTTTACGGGTCATTTGCTTATACATATACAGCCGCTTTTGACGTAACGGCAAACCCAGGAAGCCAGGCAGGTTCTGTATGGTCGGGCAACCCGACTTCTTTAACGCAAAACGACATCGAATTGTCCACTTCCAGTTTTGCAGTACCTCAACGCGTGATTGCCAGCCTTTCCTATCGTTTTGAATACGTAAAGCATTTGGCTACTACCATCTCTGCGTTTTACGAAGGATCGTCACAAGGCACGCTTTCGTATATCTACAACGGCGACGTAAACAACGACGGCAACTCGGCTGACCTGATGTACATTCCTAAAAATGCTTCAGAAATTAAGTTTGTGCCAATACCTGCTTCGGGCAGCGTCCCCGGCTTTACGGCGCAACAACAGTCCGATGCTTTCTTTGCCTTTGTTGCACAGGATAAATATTTATCAAAACACATGGGCCAGATAGCAGAACGGAACGGGGCTCGTCAGCCTTGGTATAACCGCGTGGACATGAAACTGACGCAGGACATTTTCACAAACGTTGGCAAACGCAGAAACACCATTCAGTTCACTGCCGATGTGTTGAATGCGCTCAACCTTATCAACAGTAACTGGGGCGTTAAATCTTTCTACATCGTTGCCAACCCGTTAAAGTATGTAAATGCTACGGGCGGCCAGGCAAACTTTCAGTTGCAAACGTACCTGCCGCAAGGCGCTACGCAGCAAGTGTTGCTTGACAGAACGTACATCAACAATAACTCAACGTCAAGTACGTGGGGTTTGCAACTCGGCTTGCGTTACATTTTCTAAACTGCATAAGCCACAACCAACAAAAAATCCTTCGCTCATTGGCGAAGGATTTTTTTTACCGACGGAAACGTCACAGGTCGTCGAAATCTGCGCACCTGTCTTTGCGGATGAAAGAACATCTTTCTACCTTGGTTGTTTAATCGCTTTCTTGCCGCTCCGATAAACCTAAACCATCTGACGGCGAACAACCCCGCTTCGGCGGGGTTTTGTTTTGCAAGGGATTGCCGTTTCCGCATTAATATTGCCGATAATCTTTTTGCATGAAGCAATGCTGCGTTCTTCTGTTGTTGCTAACCGTTTCTCTTTTTGCGGCGGCGCAAATTCCTTCACCCGAACAGTTTTTAGGTTACAAAATTGGAACCCATTACACGCCGCATTACCGTATTGTGGAATATTTTAAAGCCGTTACTGCCGCATCGCCTTCAACGGTGAAACTGCAACAATACGGTATTACCAACGAAGGCCGTCCGCTGCTCGTAGTATATGTTTCATCGGCGCAAAACATTAGCAATCTTGAAAACATCCGCGCAAAAAATATTGAACGAACAACCGGCGGCGCAAAAACTAATTCGGGAGAAAATGCTGCCGTTGTTTGGTTAAGCTACAACGTTCACGGCAACGAAGCCGCTTCGTCCGAAGCTTCCATGCTTACGCTTTATGCGCTGGTTGATCCGTCGAACACGCAAACGAAAACCTGGCTGCAAAACACGGTAGTCATTATGGACCCGTGCCTGAACCCCGATGGCCGCGACCGTTATGTGAACTGGTACAATTCGGTTGTTGGGAAGACTTATAATCCTTTACCCGAAAGCCGCGAGCACCGTGAACCATGGCCCGGGGGGCGAAGCAATCATTACAACTTTGACCTGAACCGCGACTGGGCCTGGCAAACGCAAATTGAAACGCAGCAACGTCTCCTTTTGTATAACCAGTGGCTACCGCAAGTGCACGTGGACTTTCACGAACAAGGCTACAACAATCCTTATTATTTTGCGCCTGCTGCAGAACCGTTTCATGAAGTCATCACGTCCTTTCAACGCGAGTTTCAAACAACTATCGGCCGCAACCACGCAAAATATTTTGACGAAAAAGGCTGGCTTTATTTTACCAAAGAACAATTCGATTTGCTCTATCCTTCGTATGGCGATACTTATCCCATCTACAACGGTTCTATCGGCATGACCTATGAGCAGGGCGGCATTGGCGCAGGTCTTGGCGTTGTAACCGAAAACGGCGACACGCTTACGCTTGCCGACAGGGCACAGCACCATTTTACAACTGGCTTAAGCACGATAGAAATAGCGTCGAAAAATGCGTCGCGGTTAATCACTGAGTTTGAAAAATATTACCGCGACGTGAACAACGGCGTAGGTGACGTGAAGGCTTACATTATTAAAATGAACGCAAACGATACGGCCCGCATGATGGCGCTTGTTGACTTGCTGAAGAAGAACAATATCCACTATTTCTCCGGCCGAGGAAATAACCTGCGCGGCTTGAGTTACACTTCATTGAAAGACGAAGCCTTCACACTTTCTCCGGCTGATTTAATTGTTCCTTCTGGTCAATCCAAAGGTGTCCTTGTAAAAGTGTTGTTCGAACAATCAACCCGGTTGAGCGATTCCGCAACGTATGACATCACCGCATGGTCTTTGCCTTACGCATACGGCCTGCAGGCTTATGCAACCAAAATGCCGGTAACGGCTTTAGAAGAGTATAGTATAAACAAAGCAACGAACACAGAAAGTGGTGATCCTTACGCTTACGTGATTCCGTGGACAGGTTTGAACGCAGCAAAACTCACGGGACAACTTTTGCAAAAGGGCGTGAAGCTGCGTTTCATCACCACGCCGTTTGCATCGGGCGGACAAACGTTCAACCGCGGTTCTGTCATTGTCATACGAACCGGAAACAACGCAACGCAAAATCTGTTTTCGCTTACCCGCAGCCTGGCAAACGACGCCGGTGTAAGATTGGCAACGGTGACTTCGGGCTTTGTTGAAAAGGGATTGGACTTTGGTTCATCGAGCGTGGTGCCGATGAAGCGAAGAAAGATAGCATTGATCACCGGCGAGGGTGTCAGTTCTCTTGCCGCAGGCGAAGTATGGCATTACTTTGAACAGCAGTTGAATTACCTACTGACACTGATTAACACGACCGACGTTGGTCGCATGAACTGGAACGATTACGATGTCATCATCATGCCCGACGGCAATTATCGTTTTTTGAGCGACAAGACTTCTGCCGATGCCTTGAAGGCCTGGATTAACGGCGGCGGACACCTGATTGCGTTGGAAGGTGCGTTGAGTAATTTATCAAAACTTGATTGGGCCATCAAAGCGAAAAAGGGAGAAGACACAAACACCAAAGACAAAGACCCTCTTGCTGCCTTACGGCGTTATGATGACCGCGAACGCGAATCGCTGAAAGATTTCACGCCGGGTTCTATTTACAAAGTGCAATTGGACAACACACATCCGTTGGCCTTTGGTTATCCATCTTATTATTACACGTTGAAGATGGATAACAATCAATATGAATTTTTGAAAGACGACGGCTGGAACGTTGGCGTGATAAAAAAAGACAAAGCGCTGTCGGGCTTTGTGGGTTCAAGTCTTTCGGAGCGCTTGCACAACAGCCTTCAATTTGGCGTGCAGAACATCGGTCGCGGTACGGTAACGTACTTTGCCGACGACGTTTTGTTTCGCAGCTTTTGGGAGAACGGAAAGCTGTTGTTTGCCAACGCGGTTCTTTTGGTGGGACAGTAGTTGATTAGCTGATACGATGATAAGCTGATTGGCTTACGCCGGTGTTGTGGATGATTGTAGATGAATGCCGGATTAAAAACGTCAGAATAAAACCTTATTACCTTAGTAGTAAACCGATTTAAAATAGATAACCTTGTTCCCTGATTTGAACGTGTGGAATAAGGGAACGAGGTTGGTTCGTGAACGATACAACGGCTACTAAGGTCATAAGGTTTGAGCTTGCAGAAGGCCATTTTTTTGTTATACAAAACCAATGCTTCGTTTAACCGCATTCAATAAATCGCCGCTTATAGTTAATTGACAGCGTTGATAAACATTAGAAAATTCTTCACGTATAGCTTTTCATTTTTGTGCCGATGAAAAAAATTTTTCTAGCCGCATTCGCTTTCATCATTTCTTTTTTTGGGCAAGCGCAAACGCCTTCTTTCCCTACGTCCGGCGATGTTTATTTGGGCATCAAAAAGCTCAACGTGCTGGGTAGCGTCTTGTATTTTGCCGCGCATCCCGACGACGAAAACACACGGCTGCTCACGTATTTTTCGAAAGACAAATTGTACCGCACGGGTTATCTCTCCTTAACACGCGGTGACGGGGGACAAAACCTCATTGGCGACGAGCAGGGCGTTGAACTGGGTTTGATAAGAACACAGGAATTGTTGGCCGCTCGTCGCATTGACGGCGCCGAACAATTTTTTTCGCGAGCTTATGATTTTGGCTATTCAAAATCGCCGGAAGAAACCTTTACCAAATGGGACCGCGAAAAGATTTTGAGCGACGCTGTTTGGATCATTCGAAAGTTTCAGCCCGATGTCATCATCACGCGGTTCCCTACCACCGGCGAAGGTGGCCACGGCCAACACACGGCTTCGGCCATCATCGCTGTTGAAGCCTTTCGCGTCGCGGCCGATCCCAAACGTTTTCCCGAACAATTGAAATGGGTAAAACCCTGGCAGGCTAAACGCTTGTTGTGGAACACGTTCAACTTCGGTTCGACCAACACAACAGGTCCCGATCAATTTAAAATTGACGTGGGTGGCTTTAATCCCGTGCTCGGAAAAAGCTACGGCGAGATTGCAGCCGAAAGCCGCAGCCAGCACAAAAGCCAGGGCTTTGGTGTGGCCCGCAGCAGGGGAGAAGCGATTGAATTTTTTAGAACACTCGACGGAGATGCACCGGTAAATGATTTGTACCAAGGCGTAAAAACAGATTGGTCGAAAGTAGCTAGCAGCAGCGAACTTCAAACGATTCAATCAGCCGTCAGCGAATTAACCGCTGGCTTTGATTTTTCCGCTCCGCAGAAATCGGTGCCTCCTTTGATGAAACTCTACAAACTGTTGCAAACGTCTTCCTTTGCAAACACCAGTTGGGGATTGCAGAAGCAGAAGGAAATAAAAGATTTGATTGTTGCCGCAAGCGGCTTGTGGATAGAAACTTTTAGCACTGTGCCCTCGGTTGCACAACGCGATTCTTTGCAAATTAACGTGGTGCTCAACAACCGTCTTGGTCAGCAAATGCGCTTGCAAAAGATAACCGGCGGCACAAAGCCCGGTGAAATTGCAAAAGCCTTCGACACGGCGCTTAGCAAAAACCGGAATTTTGTTTTTGCACAAAAAATAAAAATTGCGACCGATGCGCCCATCACGCAGCCGTACTGGTTGCAAGAAAAAATGAGCGCCGGTTATTACAACGTGGCTTCGCAGCAATTGATCGGACAGCCTGATGTACAACCGGCGGCAACGATGGATGTTTCTTTGTTAATTGAAGGCGTGCCCGTAACGTTTACTGCACTGCCCGTTCGGTATAAATTCAACGACCAGGTGCGGGGCGAACTCTATGAACCGTTCACTATTCTTCCGCCCTTTACGCTTGAAACATCAGGCGTGGTAAACGTTCTCAAACCGAAGCAGGCAGCCGAACAGGAATTTACATACACAGCCCAGGAGAATCTGGACACCCTTGCCGTTTACGACAACAGCGGTGTTGTTATGCGTGACCGGTATTTGGCAAAAGGTGAACGCAAAACCTACAACGGTGCAGTTGACTTTTCTGCAAAAACCGGCAAGCAATCAACCTCGTTCCTTTACGCAGTTCCTTATTTTGAAAAGCCGCAAACCACCACGGCAAAGACGCTGCACACCATCCGTTACGAGCACATTCCGTACATTAATTATTTTACCGATGCGGTAAACAAATACGTGGTACTTGACGTAAAAACTGAAGGAAAAAAAATTGGTTACATCGTTGGCGCCGGCGACAAAGTTCCCGAAGCCTTAGAGCAGATGGGTTACGACGTAACCTTGCTTGGTGAAAAAGAGCTGGAGCGCAACAACCTGAAACAATTCGACGCCATTATTGCCGGCGTGCGGGCTTTTAACGCCAACGACTTTATGGGCAGGTACTACACCAGATTAATGAAGTACGTACAGGACGGCGGCAATTACATCGTGCAATATTCGCAGAACAACAACATTCGCTCCCCGAAGATTGGCCCGTATAATTTCACGGTTTCTAACCGGCGCATTACCGATGAAAACGCCGCGGTAACGTTTTTAAAACCCGGGCATCCGGTGTTGAATTTTCCGAACAAAATCACGCAGGATGATTTCACCGGGTGGATACAGGAACGAAGCATTTATCATGCGGACAACTGGGACGGGAATTACGAGGCCATCCTGCGCATGAACGATCCGGGCGAAGCGCCAAATGACGGCAGTTTGATTGTAACCAAATACGGCAAAGGATTTTTCACGTACACGGGTTTGGTGTTCTTTCGGGAACTTCCCGCCGGTGTGCCCGGTGCTTATCGTTTGCTGGCAAACATCATTGCGTTGAACAAAATAAAAGGCATGTAATGGCAGAAAAAAAACCGGACAGCAACAGAGGGTTTATTGCGTTTGCGTTTGTGATTGTATTGGGCTATGTCCTCGGCATTTTTTTGAAGAAGGTTACGCTAGGGTTGGTGATTGGATTGTTGCTTGGCTTATTGGGCTCGGGTTTGTTGCGAAGGCGGTAATTTTTCACGCAGGAATTGCTGGTGTTGTTGTGCAACCTTCTTTTACGTGACGAGGGTTTCATGCAAAGACGCCAAGAAGCAAAGGCGCAAAATAAAAGTCAAGACGCGAGCACAATTCATTTTATCAATAAAACTTCTGCTTATGACGGAAAATGAAATTGCAAAAATTGTGGTGGATGCCGCATTTAGAATACACAACCTGTTTGGGCCCGGTCTCTTTGAATCGGTTTATGAAGAGTTGATGGAATACGAATTGAAAAAAGTTTTCAGCAACGTGCGAAGGCAGTTTGCCGTTGCGCTCATCCACGAAGAACTTTAAATGCCAACGGCCTTTCGTGCAGATTTGCTGGTAGAGAACAAAGTACTGGTGGAGTTAAAATCAATTGAGTCCTGCGGCGCTCTGGAGTTTAAGCAGGTAAGAACGTATCTTAACCTCACGGGCTACAAATTGGGTTTGCTCATCAACTTCAATGTGCCGTTCAGTAAAGACGGCGTTCGAAGAATAGTAAATGGCTTAGACGATAATTAACTTTTGCGCCTTTGCTTCTTGGCGTCTTTGCATGAAACCGCTTGGAACCAAAAGCACGAGTCTAAATTTTCTTCCATGGAAACAAACTATAACAAACCGCCGCTTTTTAAAACCTGGACGCCCTGGTATGTGCTGGTGATTTTGTTTTTGGTTGCGCTGATCCTTTTCTTTTACTTCTTCACCAAAAAATTTGCATGAACGCATTCGATTTGTTGGTGATCGTTGTGGTGCTCGTTGGCATTGTGCTCTACGGCTTGTACAAAAGCCGCACAAGCCGCAACCTCGAAGGCTATTTTCTTTCCAACCGCAACCTGCCCTGGTACGTGGTGCTGCTCAGCATCATGGGCACGCAAGCCAGCGCCATCACTTTTATGTCGGGGCCCGGACAAGCCTTTTCCGACGGCATGCGTTTTCTTCAATATTACTTTGGCCTGCCGCTGGCAATGGTCGTCATCTGCATCACCTTCGTTCCCTTGTTTAATCGTTTGAAAGTTTACACCGCTTATGAATTTTTGGAAAAACGCTTCGACAACAAAACAAGAACCCTTACATCATTTTTGTTTTTGCTGCAACGCGGCTTGTCAACGGGCATCAGCATTTACATGCCGTCCATTATTGTTTCCTCACTCTTTGGTTGGGATGTTTTTTGGGTGAACCTTTTGAGCGGTGGTGCGCTCATTGTTTACACCGTTGCCGGTGGTGCAAAGGCCGTGGCGCACACGCAAAAAATTCAACTGCTGCTCATTTTTTCGGCGATGGCCGCCGCAGCTTATGTTGTTATTCGCTCTTTACCCCAAAGCGTAACTGTTGGTGATGCATTGAACATCAGCGGCAAGGCGGGTCGCACCAATATCATTACCACCGGCTTTGAAAAAGGAAGTTTTGACTGGAACGACAAATACAATTTGTTCAGCGGATTGATCGGCGGTTTCTTTCTTTCGCTTTCTTATTTCGGTACAGATCATTCGCAGGTTGGCCGTTATCTAACCGCACAAAATAATCGTGAAAGCAAACTCGGTTTGCTCATGAACGGATTGATCAAAATTCCGATGCAGTTCAGCATTTTGCTGCTCGGTGTTTTGTTGTTCGCCTATTATCAATTTAATTCCTCGCCCATAACGTTCAACGAAGGCTTGCTGAAAGAAGTGCAGTCATCATCTTATAAAGATTCGCTTCAAAATCTTCAGCGGCGATTCGAAGTTCTTTCGCGGGAAAAACAAAAGATCAATGCGGCATACGTCGCAGCAAGACACGAACAAAACAACGAGACCAAAACAAAACTCGAAGAGGACCTTCGTCAATTGAGCCACAGCCAGGACAGTTGCCGCACAGCCTTTGCCAGCCTTGCAAAAACATCTGTTCACAAAAAAGACAACGGCGCCGATTATGTCTTCCTCACCTTTATCAAAAACGTTTTGCCTGCGGGATTGAGAGGCTTGCTGCTTTCCATTATTTTTTTGGCCTCGTGGAGTTCCATTGCGGCTGCGTTAAACTCCCTATCGGCAAGTACTGTTGTAGATTTCCACGAACGCTTTAAACGGAACGGCCGCGGCGAAACGGCTTACCGCACGGCCAAATGGTACACGCTTGCCTGGGGAGTTTTCAGCGTGTTGGTTGCAGAGTTTGCGCACAACCTGGGCCAAAGCCTCATTGAAACCGTGAACGTTTTAGGCTCACTTTTTTACGGCGTCATTCTCGGTATTTTTCTCGTTGCTTTTTATTTAAAAAAAGTTAGCGGTACGTCGGTTTTTGCAGCGGCGCTTTTCATTGAAACATTTGTTGTGCTGCTTTTCTTCAAACAAAATATCTCGTTTTTGAACTGGCTTCCTACCATTAGTTTTTTATGGCTGAACGCAATCGGTGCAATTGGTGTGATGCTCGTCGCTGTTCTTCTTCAAACTTTTTCCCAAAAGCCCAAAAAAGAAAAGTGATGCATTTGCTTCACTTTTCTTTTTTGTACGAATTGTTTTGTATTGCTACAGACTTGTTACGTTGTTTAATCTGCTATTTGTTTTAAACGATAAACGGATTCACAATAGCCGTTATCTGCGCCTTCGTCAAAGGCTCGTCAAAAGCTTCTGAGGCTTCGTTTGCCGCAACCGTTTGCCCGCCAATGTTAACAATGTTCACACCGGCTTGCGTTGTGTTGTCTTCTCCCGCATAACTCATTTGAATAGCGGCGTTGGCTGATGCGTTACCCGTGTCAATGCCGCTTTGCGCCAGCGTAATCCAGGGCTGCAAGGTTACACCAGAGGGCACCAAATTTCCCGGTGTAAGATTGCGCCGCATTTGCCGTATGTGCGAGGCATGCCTTGCTTCCACTGAATGAATTTGCAAGGCCGCGGTCAACACGGTTTTGTTGTTAATGAGACGTGGCGCCTGTCCTTTGTAAGCTCTCACGCCGGTGTCTTCAAAGGTTTGCGCTACTGCCAGCATCACACCGTAATTGCTGAACGCCGCTGCAAACGGTCCGTTGCCTGCACCTTTCGCGCCGCTAAAATCAAAGGAAGAAGCGCTGTACGTTGGCGGCGTTGTTCCCATTGAATTCAAAACTGTTTTCAGGAAAGCTACATGCGCCACTTCGTGATCGCGAATAACCGTTAACGCTGCCTGCGGTGCACCAGCCGGTACGCCAATGGCCGTAAAGCTACTCACGATTTTTTTGTAAAATTCTGCTTCTAAATTTTCGAGCAGGTATGCAAACAACAATACGTCGGTTACGTCGCTGGCCGTTTGTCCATATGCTTTTTTAAACATTGAGCCAAGTGCAGAAGGAATGGCCGCAAGCGCAAGCGTTTTGCCGATAAAGGAAAAACGGTGCATCGTGGTGCGGCGTGTGTCCAATCGTTCGTAAACTTCGGGATCAACGCTTTCTATTTCGTTCAGTATATTTTTCAGGTTCATGGTTTGGGGTTTATTATTTGGGAAGATTGCTTGCGTCAATTTTTGTTTTTACATACGCAGATGCAATGGCTAAAACATCCGGCGGATTCATGGCTGCATCCAAACCGTTTGCGTTGCTGGCGCCCATTGACGAAAGCGAATTCAAATCGGCAAAGTTTCCGTTGCTGATCAAGTCTCGAAGCAGCGCAGCGTGTCTTGCTTCCACCGAAACAATCTTTCCGGCAATGGTTAAATAGTCGGTACTCATTAACAAGCGGCCCGCACCGTTGTAAGCTGCCACGCCAAGGTCTTCAAAAGCCTTTGCGGTTCCCAGCACGCTGTCGCGGCTACTGAAGTTGATGGATGAAAAATCAACCTGCAAACCGGCGATGGCATTGCTGCCTAAAGCTGCTTTGAAAAACTCGCGATGCGCAATTTCATGGTCGCGAATGTCCTTGAGGTATTCACTTTCCAGTGCGCTTATGCCGGAGAATGGCGTGGCTATCACTTGCGTGTAAAAGGCGGCCTCTAACTGCTCTAATGCATAAGCGTAATTAAGTACGCCAATGTCGCCGCTGCCAAGGTTAACGCTGTTGTCGTCGCCGCCACCCGTAAGCGTATTGTCGCGATAGCAACCCGAAAGGCCGGCGCCACTTAACGCAACAGCAGATACGCCAATGAGACCTGAAAAGCGAAGAAACTTTCTTCGGTTAAATTCTTTTTGCGCCAGTTCATCAAGAAGAGTGGTGTCTTCTTTTGCGGTAGGTTTCGTCATTTCCATACTTCGTATTTAAGGGTGAGAAATTCAAAAGTCTTTGGTGGGATGAATGATGCGATTGTGCTGGTTATCCTGATTTACGAAAAGGATTGTGCCGTTGGATTTAACGGGGATAAAATATTTTTTGTTTAATCAGAAAGATGATTCGCTTTGTCAGCTTGATACAAAAGGAGAGAGGCTGTTTTGCTTTTGTAGAACAAACGATACAATGCAATAAAAAAGAGGACGTTGCTTCGTCCTCTTTAAAAATAATTGCGGCGGTTGTTTATTTAAGCGAAGCGAGCAGCTTTTCGTTCAGCTTTACGTAGTCTTCGTTCTTTTGTTCTTTTGCCAGTTGCATTGACTTGTTAGCGGTTTGTTTGGCTTCTTCTTTTTTACCAAGCCTGGCCAGTGCATTTGCTTTTTGATGATACACCCAATAAGCGTTGGGTGTTTGCTCAATGGCTTTGTCAAACCAAGCGAGGGCCTGATTTAAATCCTTGCCGGTTTCCATATAATACATAGCCGCACTAAAATATGGCCGGCTGTCTTTACTCATCAATTGATCAATCTGCGCCATTACTTTTTTATCAATGTCCGTAGTGATGGGAATGGCTACGGCTGTTTTGTCCCACATGATTTGCAAGTCCATGCTCGTTGGTTTGACATCGGCAAATTGCATGGTAAAGCTTTCTACCGGCGCATCCAGTTTCATTGGCTTTACTTTCACGCGAAGGATGTCGTCTTCCTGTTTGTAATCGGTGCCCCAGTTTGCCGAGCCTTTGTTGATGATGATCTGCCATTCGCTTTCGCCGGGAACGGTGTACAATGCATACTCACCGGCTTTGAGCGGCTGGCCGCCGATCATCACATCGTCGTTAAACTTTAATCGCGTTGCCGCGTTTGCGCCGGTGCGCCACACTTGCCCGTAGGGCACAAGGTCGCCAAAGATTTTGCGTCCCTTGATGCCGGGACGAGAATAAATGAGTTCAGCGGAAGAAACGCCAAAGTCCTGTTTGACGGTTTGCGTGGGCGATGGCGCCGGTGTTTTTAACTGGGCTTGCGAAGTAATAGTGAAGGCAAGAAGGCAGGCGCAAGCAATCAATTTTTGCAACATAGCTTGAGGTTTTGAACAAAGATAAAGGAAGGCAATCTTGATTGTGTAGCGGGCAGGATTGCTACTATGAAGCGTTTGTTGCGATGCACACTTGCCTGCCGGTAGGCGGGTACGTTCGGTAAATCTATTCGGCTCAATTCGCCGCTAACGTTAACGCATTGTTGTCAGGTTTGGCATTGGCAGCTATGAAGTTGAGTAAAGGTAATTAGATGCCTTGTTATTCGTCAGCCGAATAGAATTACGTCCAGCCACACTTGCGGCAATGCACTGTTGGGCGATGCCTTTTTATTTGGAAGTGATATAATCCATCGCTTCTGAGAAAGTAGCTACCCAATATTCATTCTGATGCGATTTTAGATAATCTAAAAACGCTTTGTGTGTTTCTTGTGATATTTGAAAGAACTCTGCCCCAACGCCATGAAACTGATATATTCCTATGCCGCCGCCACCATTCTTTACCCTTTCGGCAAATCCGATAAGCTCGTTGAGTGTAGTTCCTTCCTCTACCATCCAGCTTGGCACTTTCATTAAATCAATTTTCTTGAAATCGGAAACAAAACTGTTTCTGTCTCCGCCCGCTCTACCGTATTTAACTAAGCCCTGAGTTTTAATGATGGCTGTATAATCAGTGTCATTGACCATAAAATTATTGCACGGGAACGCAAACGCTCTTTGTTTTCTTTTCGGGTCCAACAGGGAAAGGATCGTGTTTTCTGTTTTAATCTCTGTTATTAACTTATCGACCGTATAGCCTTCAATTGCAAAGGCTTTTTGCCAGCCTAACTTTTCGGGACAAGCATGAAACAATGTGTGGTTGGCAAGTTCATGTCCGTGCAAAGCCGCGGCCGTCCAGCCAGATGTTGCGGGCGATGCTTCACCAATTGCTTCCGAAGAACCTTGTATGGAATTGAGGAAAAACGTTCCTTTCAATCCTGCTGCATCCAATTGAGGAAGAACCGTATTTAAATGCGATAACAATCCGTCATCATAGGTTAAACAAATGATGGCTTGCCTCGAATGGTCAATTTTGTTTGGTTGCCCGAATGCGGTACTGAAAATCGAAGTCAACAAAACCACAGTTAGAAATAGTTTATGTCGATTGCGTATGAAGTTGTCAATTAAGGTTTCGCCCATCACACTAATTTATGTATTATGTGCAACGAGATCCAAAAATTTCACCCTTGAAAGCCAATAAACTAACAGTCGCCTTTTTTAATTGTTAATACAGCAATACAAACAATGATTGCCAAACAGACTTACCTATAAGAGTGCGACGCAACGATGCTTAATGTATGCACTGGCTTCTGGCCCATAAAATACATTTCAACCACCAGGCTCACAAAAACAAAAAACCCGCAGACGCGGGTTTCGGTAACTGTTATGGAAAGAAAAAAGCAGTGAAAATTCCAATAAGGGAGCAGAAGACGTTAATAAAATTTCTGTAGGGTACTTGTAATAGGGAACGGATTATGTCTTATGTCAGACGGGTTGTTTTCAACCAGGAATTGAATTTTATTAAGTGGCCCTCTGCGCTTATTGGTTTAGTTTTTTAAATCCACCTTGCCGCCTTTTAATTTTTCGTCGGCGTCAAAGGCATGGTACGTATACGTTCCGGGTTGAAGCCCTTCGATGGTTTGTTGCTCGTGTTGTTTGAGGCGGCTTTGGTAAACCAGGTTGCCGTCCAAATCAAAAAGGTAAAACGACAGCACGTCTTCCGCCGCCGACTGCACCGTGAGGCTACCCGGCTGTTGCGGCGTTTGATAAACTTTTACCACTGTTTTTGTCTGGTGAAAGGGCGCCGGCACAAGAACATCGCATTGCGGCAACGGCTTTGCGGCTGTCAGTAAAATTGCTAAGGGTAGGATTATCATTGGGTTTCGGTTTTACCATTTGGGACAGCCCATGTGATCGGCCGTGCTGTTGTCGAACAAACGCCAGCCAAAACGAATGATGGTCGAAAAATAACTGTCGTTGCGTTTGGGATTGCCGCGTTGCTCGCCAACCTGTGTTGGAGCGGCATTAACAGAACCATTGTCCAATTTGCGATTCTGCACTTGCCGGGCCACGGCTGCATTCTCCGGCGTCAGGTATTTATTGTAAAGATTCGGGTCAATGTAATCTTTGCTCAAATCGTCAACGTAGTCGGTGAAGGTTTTGCGGTGCAACACTTCAAAGCCCAGGTACATGTTTTCTTTCACGTACCATTTTACACCGCCGCCGACGGGGATTTCCATTTGCGTGAGCTTGTAATTGGGACGGTCAGGATATTCGGCCATGCCCTGACCTTCGATGTGCAGGGGTTGCAAATCAACCCAGCGAGACGTGCCGTTTGGCGAATAATATTTTGTTTGCGGGTTGAAGTGAAACAAGCCTATGCCTAAAACACCGTAGGGACGAATCTTACCTTGCAAACCTTCGTATTGTTCAAAGAAAACGGTGGGATAAAATTCAACAGCGGCATAAGCTTCGCTGATGTTTGTACGGAAATGAAGGTTGCGGTTAAGACGGTAAGTTTCGTCGCCACCGTGATCGGTGATGAGCGAATCAGCGCCTTCGAGCTTGCCAAAATTGCCCGCAAGGCGAAAGCCGATCCACTCTTGCGGATAGTAGTTCACGAACAATCCTTTTTGGAATTTCGTGGTGGCGAAGTTGAGGTCTTTTACAAATAAAGTTCCCTGGCCAATGTTTCCACCGAGGTCACCCAAAAAAAACATGGGGCCAAGGCCAAGGCCAACTTCAAATTTGCCGTTCGGTGTGGAAATAGACTGTGCGTTGGAGAAAAAAGCGGTGAAGGAAAAACCGCAAATGAGTGCTAATGTACGTACCCTCTGTACAAATATTCTCATAGGAGATGGTTTGCTTATAGGAATTAGATTTCGGACACGAATGTATAGGCTGGTTGGCTAAATAACAAGCCTCTTCGGAGAAATTTTGAAAGTCGGGTAATTCTGCTTCGTAGAGTTACGCCGGATTTCTTCGCATGTAGATGTGCGGGATGCCGTCTTCGAGGTAAGCTTCGCTGATTTGCAAAAAGCCAAAGCCTTCATAAAATTTTTTCAAGTACAACTGTGCACCAATTTTTATCGGCTCCCCGCCAAACAAATCATACACTTTGTCGATAGATTCCTGCATCAACATTTTTCCAGCACCGCTGCCGCGTACAGAAGGTAAAGTAACGACGCGACCGATGGAAGGTTCATCATAAATAACGCCCGGCGGAACGAGGCGTGTGTAAGCAACCAACTTGTCGTTGATATAGCCGAGCAAGTGATGAGACGCCTGGTCCTTGTCATCAGCGTCCTGAAACACGCAATTTTGTTCAACAACAAAAACTTCGTTGCGA
>Ga0308175_100000062_pt1 | contig 87126 bp, 83 predicted proteins | sample PhyCR1_3_FD_203893 | JGI IMG/M metagenome (GOLD analysis project Ga0308175, IMG submission 203893) | Soil microbial communities from UC Gill Tract Community Farm, Albany, California, United States - DLSLS.C.R1 | ecosystem: Environmental > Terrestrial > Soil > Agricultural land | place: USA...
GTCCCTCAAGTACGCCGCCATCAAGGCGCCGTAGCCGGCTCGGGCCGCCGCGGCTCGAAGCCCGGGCACTCCCGCACCGGGATGCGCGGGTAGCGCGGAGGGCCGCCGGAGGCTCTCGGCGCGGGACACACATGCGCTGCAAATCGCCAGCTATGACCAGCACCGTTCGCGGGGTGCCTGAAAATCGCGGTGTCCCCGGTTCGAGTCCGGGGCTCGCCATCCGCTGATCCGGCTGCAAATCGGCCACATCGCCGCCGGGCTGCTCGGCCTCGCCGCGCGTGTCTACGGCCCCGATTTCAGCGTCGTGACCCGATGGTCGAGCTGGGCGTAGACCTCGAGCGTCATCTTCGAGTCGGCGTGGCCGACCTGGCCCATGACCCCCTTCACGTCGAAGTTGTTCGCGGCACCCCCTCCGTTGATCGCAGTAGCCTTGTACGCATGGCCACCCGCCGCATCAACCTGCCGCTCGATGAGGAGCTGATCCGCCGTGCGCGACAGCAGGACATCGCTGCGCCCGACAAGAGCGACGCGCAGGTGGTGGAGGACGCGCTTGCCGTCTACCTCGGTATGAAGGCGCTCGATGACTCGCGCGCGCAGGGGACGCTGCCGCCGGACGAGGCCGACCGCCTCGCCGTCGAGGAAGTCCGGGCAGTGCGGCAGGCGCGGCGCCGCCGACCCGCGTGAAGCGCGCCGTCGTCGACCCGAGCGTCCTTGTCTCGGCTTTCCTGGGCAGTCCTGACGCTGGACCCGGCCAGCTCGTCGCCGCGTGGCGCGATCATCGCTTCGTGATGGTCGTCTCGCCGCTGCTTCTCGCGGAGCTAGGCGAAGTGCTCGCGCGGCCGAAGTTCGAGCGCTGGGCCGGCGGCGAACGCGGCACGGCGTACGTCGCCGCCTTCGCCGCGCAGAGCGAACGCCACACCGACCCGGGGGACGACGCCGGCGGCCATGTGCGCGACGCCGACGACGACTACCTCGTCGCGCTCGCCCGTGCCGCGCAGGTCGACACGATCGTCTCGCTCGACCTCGACCTGCTCGATGCGCAACTCGACGGGATCGCCGTCATGGACCCCGCCCGCTTTCTCGCGAGCATCTGACTTCACGATCGGGTCACACCCACCCGCCCCGTGACCCAAAGCCCGAGGGATCGCCTGGAATCCGCCGGCACCGCCGGTACCCGGCAGCTCACGCAAACCCTGCAAATCCCGCCAGTCTTCCGCACCGTTCGGGGTGCCTGAAAATCGCGGTGTCCCCGGTTCGAGTCCGGGGCTCGCCATCGGGGTGACGCGCTGCTGGTCGGCGCGCCGATCAGGCCGGGAGCGCGTCGGCCGCCGCGAAGGCGGCCTCGGTCGCGGCGCGCACGTCGTCGAGGCCGACGCCGGGCTGGGTCTCGACCAGCGTCATCTGGCGGTCGGGCCCAACGAAGTCGAAGACGGCGAGGTCGGTGACGAGGCGGTCGACGACCTGGCGGCCGGTGAGCGGGAGCGTGCAGGCGGGCTTGACCTTCGACTCGCCGGCCTTGTTGCAGTGCTCCATGATCACGACGGTGCGCTTGGCGCCTTGCACGAGGTCCATCGCGCCGCCCATCCCCTTGACCATCTTGCCGGGGATCATCCAGTTCGCGAGATCCCCGTCGGCAGAGACCTCCATCCCGCCGAGGATCGCGAGGTCGACGTGGCCGCCGCGGATCATCGCGAAGCTCTCCGCGCTGTCGAAGAACGACGCGCCCGAGACGGCGGTCACGGTCTCCTTGCCGGCGTTGATCAGGTCCGCGTCGACCTCCTCCTCCAGCGGGTAGGGGCCGATCCCGAGCAGGCCGTTCTCGGACTGCAGCAGCACGCCGCTGCGGTCGCCGATCAGGTTGGCGATCAGCGTCGGCATGCCGATGCCGAGGTTGACGACCATCCCGTCCTCGATCTCCTGCGCGGCGCGCCGCACGATCAGGTCCCGTGCCGATGGCATCCGCCTACGCCTCCCGTGTCGTCAGTCGCTCGATCCGCTTCTCCGGCGCCGGCGCGGCGAAGATGCGCTGCACGAACACGCCCGGCGTGTGGATCTCGTCCGGGTCGAGCTCGCCGACCTCCACGAGCTGCTCGACCTCGGCGACCGTGACGCGGCCGGCCATCGCGGCCAGCGGATTGAAGTTGCGGGCGGTGCGCCGGTAGACGAGGTTCCCGAGCGGATCGCCCTTCCACGCCTTCACGAACGCGACGTCGCCCACGATGCCGCGCTCGAGCAGGTAGGGAAGGCCGTCGAACTCGCGCTCCTCCTTGCCCTCGGCGACCGGCGTGCCGACGCCGGCCGGCACGTAGAAGCCGGGGATGCCGGCGCCGCCGGCGCGCATCCGCTCCGCCAGCGTCCCCTGCGGCACCAGCTCGACCTCCAGCTCGCCTGAGAGGAACTGCGCCTCGAAGATCTTGTTCTCGCCGACGTAGGAGGAGACCATCGTGCGGATCTGGCGGTTCGCGAGCAGCAGCCCCAGCCCGAAGTCGTCCACGCCGCAGTTGTTCGAGACGACCGTCAGGTCGCGCACGCCGCGCTCGACCAGCGCCGCGATCGACGCCTCCGGGATCCCGCACAGCCCGAACCCGCCGACCACGAGCGTCATCCCGTCCGTCACGTCACGCACCGCTTCCGCGGCCGATGTCACCACCTTGCCGGTCATCGCCGCGCAGCATCGCCCCGGACAATTCAGAAGTCCAAGACAAAGTCTCACGTACTCTTATAACCTCTGCTTATGGAGCTGCGGCAGCTGCGCTACCTCGTCGCGCTCGCCGACGAGCAGCACTTCACGCGCGCCGCCGCGCGCGCGCACGTGGCGCAGCCGGCGCTCTCCCAGCAGCTCCGCAAGCTCGAGGACGAGCTCGGCGTCGCGCTCGTCGACCGCACGACCCGCCGCGTCCACCTGACCGAGGCGGGCACGCTGCTCACGGCCCGCGCGCGGCGCGTGCTCGCCGAGCTCGACGACGCCCGTGCCGAGCTTCAGCAGCTCACCGGGCTCGTCGCCGGCCGCGTGACGATCGGCCTCACGACCACCCCCGGCCCGCTCGACCTCGTGCGTCTGCTCGCCGACTTCCACGCCCGCCACCCCGCCGTCGAGCTCGCCGTGCGCGAGGACCTCTCCACCACGCTCGCCGACGGCCTGCGCGACGACACGCTCGACCTCGCGTTCCTGTCGATCGTCGACGAGCGCGACCGTCGCGGACTCGAGCTCGAGGAGCTCGTCGAGGAGCCGCTCGTCGTCATGCTGCCCGACGGGCACCGCCTCGCCGGCCGCGCGCGACTGCGGATCGCCGACCTGCGCGGGGAGGGGCTCGTCAGCTTCACCGAGGGCGCGACGATCCGCCAGGCGGTGCACCGCGTCGCCGCCGAGGCCGGCTTCGAGCCGCGCGTCGCGTCCGAGACGCGCGAGGTCGCGCGCATGCGCGCGATGGTCGCCGCGGGCCTCGGCATCGCCGTGCTGCCGCGCTCCGACGCCGAGGCTCCCGGACTGCCGGTGCGGATCGTCGCGCTCCACCGCCCCACCCTGCGCCACCGCATCTCGCTCTGCTGGCGCGCCGGGAAGCGGCACGCCCCGGCGGCGCGCGCGCTGCTCGAGCAGGCACGGCAGACGCCGAGCCGTCGATGACGCGTCAGCGCCCCGCCCAGACCGGCTCGCGTCTCTCGAAGAAGGCCTTCACGCCCTCCTGGATGTCCTCGGTCGAGAAGGCGATCGTCAGCTGCGCGCGCAGGAAGTCGAGCGCCTCCTCGAACGCCATGTCCTGCTGGCGGTAGATCGCATCCTTGCCGAGCCTCATCAGCACCGGCGACTTGCTCGCGAGCCGCGACGCCCAGTCGGCCGCCGCCGCGTCGAACGCGTCCGCCGGCACGACCCTGTTGACCAGCCCGATCCGCTCCGCCTCGCGCGCGTCGATCTGCTCGCCGAGCAGCAGCAGCTCGTTCGTCTTCTTGCGCCCCACGTTGCGATAGATCAGCGCCATGATCATGAAGGGGAAGACGCCGACGTTGATCTCCGGCGTGCCGAAGCGCACGCCCTCCTTCGCGATCACGAGGTCGCACGCCAGCGCGAGCCCGAGCGCGCCCGCGAGCACGTGGCCGTTCGCCGCGCAGATCGTCGGCTTGCCGAGACCGCCGATCAGCGCGAACAGCGTCGGGAAGCGCGCGATCGCGGCATGCTTGTGCGCGAGCGGGACCTGCTCGGCGAAGCCGGCGAGGTTGCCGCCGGAGCTGAACACCTTCTCGTGCGTGGAGGTCAGCACGACGCAGCGGACCGCGCCGTCGTCGCGCGCCGCCGCGAATGCCGCGATCACGTCGTCGAGCAGCTCGTCGGACAGCGCGTTGCGCGTCTGCGGCTGGTCGAGCGCGATCGTCGCCACCCCGCCGGCGACCTCGTAGCGGACGGTCTCGTACGGCATCGGCGGCTCCTTACATGCGGAAGACGGGCGCGGCGCGCGGCGCGAGCGGGGCGTTCGCGCACGCCCCCAGCGCGAGGCCGAGCACGCGGCGCGTGTCGAGCGGGTCGATCACGCCGTCGTCCCACAGGCGCGCGGTCGCGTAGTAGGGGTGGCCCTGGCGCTCGTACTGCTCCTTGAGCTGCGCGCCGACCTCCGGCTGCCCGACCTCCGTCATCACCATGGCCGCCTGCTCGCCGCCCATCACGGAGATGCGCGCGTTGGGCCACGTCCACAGGAAGCGCGGGTCGTACGCGCGACCGCACATGCCGTAGTTGCCGGCGCCGAAGGAGCCGCCGACGACGACGGTCAGCTTCGGCACGCGCACGGTCGAGACCGCCGCCACCAGCTTCGCGCCGTCCTTCGCGATCCCGCCCGCCTCGTACTCGCGGCCGACCATGAAGCCGGTGATGTTCTGCAGGAACAGCAGCGGGATCCCGCGCTGGTCGCACAGCTCCACGAAGTGAGCGGCCTTGAGCGACGACTCGGAGAAGAGGATCCCCTGGTTCGCGACGATCCCGACGGGGTGGCCGTGGATGTGGGCGAAGCCGGTGACGACGGTGGTGCCGTACTCGGCCTTGAACTCGTGGAACCTCGATCCGTCCACCACCCGCGCGATCGCCTCGCGCGGGTCGTACGGCGTGCGCAGGTCGACGGGCACGGCGCCGTAGAGCGTGTCCGGATCCACCGCCGGCGCTTCCGCCGCCACCCGCTGCCAGGGCGCCGGCGGCCTGCCGTCGAGGGTCGACACGATCGAGCGGACGATCCGCAGCGCGTGCTCGTCGTCGTCGGCGAGGTGGTCGACGACGCCGGACGTTCTGGCGTGGAGATCGCCGCCGCCCAGTTCCTCCGCGGTGACCTCCTCGCCGGTCGCGGCCTTCACGAGCGGCGGGCCGCCGAGGAAGATCGTCCCCTGGTTGCGGACGATCACGGTCTCGTCGCTCATCGCCGGGACGTAGGCGCCGCCGGCGGTGCACGAGCCCATCACCGCGGCGATCTGCGGGATGCCCTGGGCGGACAGGTTCGCTTGGTTGAAGAAGATGCGGCCGAAGTGCTCGCGGTCGGGGAAGACCTCGTCCTGCATCGGCAGGAACGCGCCGCCGGAGTCGACGAGGTAGACGCACGGCAGGCGGTTCTCGAGCGCCGCGCGCTGCGCGCGCAGGTGCTTCTTGACCGTCACGGGGTAGTAGGTGCCGCCCTTCACCGTCGCGTCGTTGGCGATCGCCACGACCTCGCGCCCGTGCACGCGCGCGATGCCGGCCACCACGCCGGCGCCCGGCGCGGCCCCGTCGTACATGTCCTCCGCGGCCAACGGGGAGAGCTCGAGGAACGGGCTGCCGGGGTCGGCGAGGCGGTCGATGCGCTCGCGGGGGAGGAGCTTGCCGCGCGCGGTGTGGCGCGCCCGGGCCTTTTCGCCCCCTCCGAGCGCGGCCCTGGCCTGCCGCGCCCGCAGGTCGGCCACGAGGGCGGCGTGGGCCTCGGCGTTCGCTTCGAACTCCGGCGTCCCCGGCCGCGCGTGCGTGTTGAGCACGGTGCTCATGCCGCCTCCTCCGAGCCGTGTCGCTCAGGGTCCCCCTGCGGGACCCCCGCTGACACAGCTCCATCCGACAGCGCGACGAGCGGGGCGGATTGCGCGACGCGGTCGCCGGTGGCGACGAACACGTCGGCGACGACGCCGTCGGCGGGCGCCTGGATCGCGAGCTCCATCTTCATCGACTCGAGGATCACGAGCGTGTCCCCTTCGGCGACCGCGGCGCCCGGCTCGACGCGCACGTCGATCACGGTGCCGGGCATCGGGGCGTCCAGCGATCCGCCGGCGACGCGCGCGCCGGCGCGGTCCACGGCGGCGGACCACCGCGAGGGGACGCCGCCGTCGACCAACCACACAGCCGGCCCGTCGGGATAGACCTCCACGACGCGGGCCACGCCCCCCTCCCCCTCGATGCCCAAACCGTCGCGCACGAAGCGCACGCCCTCGCAGGGCGCCACCGCCGACACCTCCCCGTCCGGCCCGTCGAGCCGCATCCCCACCGGCGCCCGCACGCCCCCGAGCCGCCACCCGTCGAGCGCATCCCACGGATCGTCGGAGCGCGGCGTGCCGAGCAGCGCCAGCAGCGCCAAGCCCGGCAGGTCATCCGCGAGCGCGGGCGCAGCGACGGCCGAGCCGAGCCGCTCGATCAGCGTCGTGTCGATCTCCGCTGACCGCACCTCCTCGCGCGCCAGCAGCGCCCGCAGCCAGGCGGCGTTCGTCGTCGGACCCACGACCCGCAGCTCGCCCAACGCGCGGTCGAGCCGCGCGAGCGCTTGAGCGCGGTCGTCGCCCGAGGCGATCACCTTCGCCAGCATCGGGTCGTACTGCGAGCTGACCTCGGACCCCTCCTCGACCCCGGAGTCGACGCGCACGCCCGCCCCTTCGGGTGCGCGCCACGCCACGATCCGCCCCGTCGACGGCAGGAACCCGCTCGCCGGATCCTCCGCATACACGCGCGCCTCGACAGCCCACCCGCGCAGCGAGACGTCGTCCTGCGTCAGCGGCAGCGGCTCGCCCGCGGCCGCGCGCAGCTGCAGCTCCACGAGATCCAGGCCCGTCACGAGCTCCGTCACCGGGTGCTCGACCTGCAGCCGCGCGTTGACCTCGAGGAAGTAGAACGACGACGGGTCGTCGCGCTCGGCGATCAGCTCGACCGTGCCGGCGCCGACGTAGCCGGCGGCGCGAGCGAGCGCGCAGGCCGCCTCGCCCATCCGCGCGCGCAGCTGCGGCGAGACGACCGGCGAGGGCGCCTCCTCGATCACCTTCTGATGGCGCCGCTGGAGCGAGCACTCGCGCTCGCCGAGATGCAGCGCGGTGCCGTGCGCGTCGGCGATCACCTGCACCTCGATGTGCCGCGAGCGCTCGACGTAGCGCTCCACGAGCAGGCGGTCGTCGCCGAACGCCGCGGCCGCCTCGCGGCGGGCGGCGCCGATCGCCTCGGACAGCTCGTCCAGCGCGCCTACAACTCGCATCCCCTTGCCGCCGCCGCCGGCGGCCGCCTTCAGCAGCACGGGGAGGCGCTGACCGCCGACCCAGTCGCCGATCTCGGCATCCGTCAGCGCGCCGTCCGCGCCGGCGCTGATGCCCGGCACGACCGGAACCCCGGCGGCCTCCGCCACCCCCTTCGCCGCGACCTTGTCGCCGAGCAGCGCCATCGCCTCCGGCGACGGGCCGACGAACGCCAGGCCCGCCTCCGCGCACGCGCGCGCGAACGCCGGACGCTCGGACAGGAAGCCGTAGCCGGGATGCACCGCCTCCGCACCAACGGCGAGCGCCGCCTCGACCACTTCGTCGATGTCCAGATAGGAGCCGACGCGCACCGCGCGATCCGCCGCCCGTACGTGCAGGGCGCCGGCGTCGACGTCGGTGAACAGCGCGACCGACTCGACGCCCAACCGCCGCAGCGTCCGCGCAATACGCGTGGCGATCTCGCCGCGGTTGGCGATCAGGACGCGGCCGAACACGCTGTTCACCGCCGCCAGTCGATCGGCCCGGCCACGAGCGTGTGCGAGCCGAGCGGCCGGCCCAGCACGTCGGCCGCCATCCCCGACGCCGCGATCAGCGCCGGCAGGTCCACCCCGGTCGCGATCCCCATCTCCTCCAGCATCGAGACGAGGTCCTCGGTCGCGATGTTGCCCGTCGCGCCCGGAGGGACCGGGCAGCCGCCGAGCTCGCCGAAGCTCGACTCGAACGAGTCGACGCCGGCGCCGAGCGCCGCCACCACGTTCGCGAGGCCCTGTCCGCGCGTGTTGTGGAAGTGGGCGGTCAGCTCGACGTCGGCGCCGAGCGCCTCGCGCCAGCGCGGGAACAGCTCCGCCACCTGCCGCGGGTTCGCCATCCCGGTCGTGTCGCCGAAGCCGACCTCCTGCGCGCCGGCGTCGACGAGCGCGCGCGCGATCTCGACCACGCGCTCCGGCGGCACGTGCCCCTCATACGGGCAGCCGAACGACGTCGAGATGACGCCCTCGCAGCGCAGCCCCTCGGCGCGGGCCCGCTCCAGCACGCGCGAGACGCCCGCGATCGACTCCGCGATCGAGCGGTTGACGTTCTTGCGATTGTGCGTCTCGGACGCACTCAGGAAGACGTTCACCTCGTCGATGCGGTCGCGGTGGTGCAGCGCGTTCTCCAGTCCCCGCGGGTTGGGGACCAGCACGCTCACGCTCACGTCGTCCGGCAGCTCGATCGCCTCCAGCACTGCCGCCGCATCGGACAGCTGCGGGATCACGTCCGCGCGCACGAAGCTCGTCACCTCGATGCGTCTGAGGCCGGTGCGGCCGAGCTGGTCGATCAGCCGCACCTTGTCGTAGGTCTCGATGACCTCCGGCTCGTTCTGGAAGCCGTCGCGCGGACCGACCTCGCGGATGCGCACCGACTGCGGAAACGCGCCGGCCATCGCCGCTCAGGCCCCCAGCGCCCGCGCGATCACCATCTGCTGCACCTCGTCGGTCCCCTCGCCGATCGTGAGGATCTTCGCGTCGCGGTAGAAGCGGCAGACGGGGTACTCCTCGATGTAGCCGTAGCCGCCGTGGATCTGCACGGCCTCCTCGGTGCAGCGCACGGCGAGGCGGCCAGTCTTGAGCTTCGCCTGCGCGGCCGTGAGCGTGAAGTTCGCTCTCGCGTCCTTGAGCCGCGCCGCCTTGTAGACGAGCAGCCGCGCCGCCTCGATCTCCGTCGCCATGTCGGCGAGCTTGGCCTGGATCGCCTGGAACTTCGAGATCGGCTGGCCGAACGCCTTGCGCTCCTTCGCGTACGCGAGCGCCTGGTCGAGCGCGCCCTGCGCGAGCCCGAGCCCCATCGCCGCCACGCCGATGCGGCCGATGTCGAGCACGTGCAGGAACTGCTTGAAGCCGCCGCCGCGCGGCCCGAGCAGGTTCGCCTCCGGCACGCGGCAGTCGGTGAACGTGAGCGGACGCGTGTCGGACGCGTTCCAGCCCATCTTGCGGTAGGGCTCGCCCTGCTCGTAGCCGGGCGTTCCGTTCGGGACGATCAGGTTCGAGATCTCGTTCTCGCCCGTCCTCGCGGTGATGCAGACGACGCCGGAGATGTCGGTGCCGGCGTTGGTGATGAATTGCTTGGCGCCGTCGACGACCCACGCGCCGTCGTCGAGCCGCGCGCGCGTCTTGACGTTGCCGGCGTCCGAGCCCGCCTCCGGCTCCGTCAACCCGAACGCGCCGAGGATCTCGCCGGCGCACAGGCGCGGCAGCCACTCGGCTCTCTGCTCCTCGGAGCCGAACAGGTAGATCGGCTGGGTGCCGAGCGAGGTGTGCGCGCACAGCGTGATCGCGACCGAGGAGTCGACGCGCGTCAGCTCCTCGACGGCGAGCGCGTAGGCGAGCGTGTCGCCGCCGCCCCCGCCGACCTCCTCGGGGAACGGGATGCCCATCAGGTTCAGCTCGCCGAGCTGCTTGACGAGCTCGTACGGGAAGCGCTTCTCGCGGTCCAGCTCCTCGGCGGCCGGCGCGACCTCCTGCGTCGCGAAGTCGCGCACCGTGCGCTGGATCAGGCGGTGGTCGTCAGAGAGGTCGAAGTCCATGGCCGCCACAATACCGAATGACTGCTCGAATTTCGAATGATCGTTCGGCATACGGTAGCGTTCCCGATCGTGCCCGCCGTCTCGCCGCCGACCCGCCCCGCGCTGCGGGCCCGCTACGACCGCCGCCAGCAGGAGGTCGTCGCGACGGCGGCCCGCCTGTTCGCCGAGCGCGGCTGCCAGGCGACGTCGATGCAGGACCTCACGGAGGCGACCGGCCTCGCCGCCGGCGGCCTCTACCACTACATCGGGAGCAAGCAGCAGCTGCTGATCCGCATCTGCGACGAGCTGCTCGAGCCGCTGCTGGAGCGCGCGCGGGACATCGTCTCCCGCGAGGCCCCGGCCACCGAGCACCTGCACGAGCTGCTGCGCGCGTGGCTCGCGCACATCGCCACGCACCGCGACCACATGGCCGTCTTCGCGCAGGAGCGCCACACGATCGAACGCGAGCCGCAGTGGCGCGAGGTGCGCCGCCAGCGCAAGGCCTTCGAGCAGATCCTCGACGACGTGCTCGCGCGCGGAGAGCAGGACGGCGAGATGCGGTTCGCCGATCGCGGCCTGACGCTGCTCGCGCTGCTCGGCATGGTCAACCACACGGCGACGTGGCTGAAGCCGCGCGGGCGCCTCAGCCCCGAGCAGATCGCGGACGGCTACTGCGACCTGATCCTGAAGGCCGGCGCGGCGGCAGCGGGGCGCGCGTGAGCGCCAGCCGGCTGTCCTGACACCTCGCCGGACGCGCTATCGCGACGCGTCCGGCCCGCCGCGCTTGCGCGCGTACATCTGACGATCCGCGCGTGCGATGGCGTGGCGGGGATCGTCCCCGGGCTGCGCGAAGGCGGCGCCGAGCGTCACGCGCACCGGCTCGGCGCGTTCGTGCGGTCGGATCGTCCCCGCGAGCGCGGCGTCGACGCGCTCCAGCAGCTCGAGCGCGGCAGCGCCGTCAGGCACCTCCGCCACGACGACGAACTCGTCGCCGCCAAGGCGCGCGACCGTGTCTTGCGGGCGCGTCGCCTCCGTCAGCCGCCGCGCGAGCGCCACGAGCACGTCGTCGCCCGCTTCGTGGCCCCACGTGTCGTTGACCAGCTTGAAGTCGTCGACGTCGACCACCACGACGAGCACCTCGCCGCCGTTGCGCAGCCGGCGCCCGAACGCGTGCGCGAGACGGTCGCCGAGCAGCAGCCGGTTCACCGCGCCGGTGAGCGAGTCGTGGCAGGCCGCGTCGCTCACGTCGCGCGCGACGCGCGTCAGCTCGATCCGCCACACGACCTCTTCGGCAAGGCTCTCGAACAGCTCGACCTGCTCGTCGGTCAGCTCGCGCGGCTCCGTGTCCCAGGCGCACAGCGTCCCGATCACCGTCCCGTCGGCGATGCGCAGCGGGACCGAGCCATAGAAGCGCACCGGCTCAGGCCCCCGCACGAACGAGCTGTAGCCGAAGCGTGGGTCGCGCGTCGCGTCCGCGCACACGATCCGCTGCTCGTCGTCGACGACGAGCCGGCACATCGAGTCCTCGCGCGGGTGCTCGACGAGCGGCGCGCCGACGGCCGCCACGCGGTGCTGCGTCTCCTCGGTGAAGAGGTGCACCGCGCCGGCGCGGGCGCCGGTCACGTACGAACCGATCCGCACGAGCGCCGTCAGCGCGGCGTCGCCGGCCCGCTCCAGCAGCCCGAGGCTGATGATCGCGTCCCAGCGACGGCGTTCCGCATCCAACACAGGACCACCAACGGCATGATCGGGCGTGTACTTGAGCGGCGCGGTCCGCGAGCCGCCCCGCCCGGGCGACTCGCGGCGCGAGCGACGGGTCTCCCGATCCCGGTCGTGTCCCCAGGCGCGATCCGGGAACGGGAGAGCCCGTCATGCGCGTCGACCCGGCCTGGAATCGCCACCTCGACGTCCGGGCGTGCGATCCGGCGCCCGGACGTGGGTGACTGCGGAAAGGCCTGGTCGCGCGGGCCGCGACGGTCGGGGGCGTATGGGACCGTCGCTCGGTTGGCCGTGTGCTCCGATGTGATGCCGCCCCTCGCACCAGCCTGGGTCGGGGGTCGAACGCGGTGGTGTGAACTGCTGAGCGGCATCGCGGTCCATCGTGCCGTCGCGAGCCGCGGGCGCCTAGACCAGAGGCGGAATGTTCCTTTTCCGTCTATCTGAGGCAAGAAACCTGTCTTCGAGACTTGCGCCGTACAGCGTCCGGGAGGTATGGTCAAACGATCCTTAGCGGACAGGGGTTCGCCGCCTTTGATCAGCGAGGTGCGAGGGATGGGGAGAGCAAACATCGATCTTGCTCGCGGCCGTTCGCGCGCGCTGCGCGGCGCGACGCTGGCGCTGATCGTCGAGCGCAGCGGCCACGGCTACGAGCTCGCGCATCGACTCAACCGCCGCCTCGGTCCCACGTGGCGAATCGACCCGAGACAGATCTATCCCATCCTCGACGAGCTGACGAGCGCAGGCCTCGCGACCGGCGTCGAGGAACCCAACCCCGACCGCCCGCGCCAGCCGCGCATCGTCTACCACGCGACGGAGCAGGCGCCGGAGATGCTGCGGCGCTGGATGCGCAGCCCGGTCGAGAAGGAGCCGGTGCGACCCGACGTGCTGGCGCGGATCGGATGCTCCAGGCCCAGCGACGTCGCCGAGCTGCTCAACGCGCTCGACGACTACGAGCGCGAGCTGCTGCTCCTGCTGGAGGCCAACGACGACGTCGACGCGGGCGTGCGCAGCTGGAGCGCGCTCGTGCTCTCGGTCGTGCGCGCCCATACAGATTCGCATCTGCAAGCAGAGTTCCGCTGGCTTGTCGAGGCGCGACGACGCATCCGCGAGTTCGGAGCGAGCGTGTGACCGCGTGAGCCCGCTGCTCGCCTTCGAAGCGGTCACCAAGCGTGCCCTCGACGCGGGCGCCCGGGCCGCGCCGCTGCTCGACGCCGTCTCGTTCGAGGTCGAGCACGGCGAGACCGTCGGCCTGTGGGGCGTGCGCCGCTCGGGCAAGTCGACGCTGCTGCGAATCGCGGCGGGCGTGGAGTCGCCGGACGCCGGCGCGGTGCGCTTCGAAGGGCGCGAGCTGACCAGCCTCTCGCGCGGCGAGGTGGCGCGGCTCCTGCGCACCAGCATCGGTCTCGCCGCGGCGGACGCGGGCGGCACGCGCAACGAGATCGTGGTCGACCACGTGGCGCTGCCGGCGCTGAGCCTCGGGGCGACGCTGCGCGAGGCGCAGATCGCGGCGCGCGAGACGCTGGAGCGCGTCGGCGCGGCCAATCGCGCCGACGCGCGCATCGGCGACCTGGCGCCGGGCGAGCGCACCCGCGTGGCGATCGCGCGCGCGCTCGTGCGCGATCCGATCCTGCTGCTCGTCGACGAGCCCGGCTCGACTCCCAGCCCGACCGAGCGTGACGAGATCTACGCGCTCCTGCGCAGGCTTGGCAGGGACCCGAGGCTTACGCTGATCGTCGCGTCCGAGGACGTCGCGGCGATACGGACCGCGCAGCGCGCGATGACGCTCGGAGACGGCGAGCTGCGCTCCTCCGAGCGCGGCGGACAGCTGCTGCGCTTCCCGGGGCAGCGCGCGAACCCCGGGTGACCGCGTTGCTCGCGCTGCGGCAGGTCGTCAAGCACTATGCGACAGCCGGGGAGGTCGTCCGCGCGGTCGACGGCGTCTCGCTCACCGTCGAAGGCGGCGAGTTCGTGGCCGTCTTCGGACCGAGCGGGTCCGGCAAGACGACGCTGCTGCTGCTCGCGGCCGCGCTGATGAGACCCGACCGAGGCGCAGCCTGCTTCGGCGGGCGCGACCTCGGCCAGCTCTCCGCGCGGGAGGCGGCGCGCTACCGGCGCAGCGACGTCGGCTTCGTGTTCCAGTCGTTTCACCTGATGCCGGCGGCGTCGGCGCTCGACAACGCCGCGCTGAAGCTGCTGTCCGAGGGGCTGTCGCTCGCGGTCGCGCAGAGACGGGCGCAGCCGTGGCTTGAACGCGTGGGGCTCGCCGCCCGCCGCGAGCACACTCCGCGCGAGCTCTCGAAGGGCGAGTGCCAGCGCGTCGCGATCGCACGCGCGCTGGCGAACGACCCGCGCCTGCTGCTCGCCGACGAGCCGACCGGCAACCTCGACTCGCAGCGCAGCCGCGAGATCCTGGCGCTGATGCGGACGCTGTGCGACGAGCGCAGCATGCCGATCCTGCTCGTGACGCACGACCGCGAGGCGCTGCCGTTCGTCGATCGCGTCTACACGCTGCGCGACGGCAAGCTGAGCGCGGGGCTGGACGCCGACGTCGCGCCGGCGGCATAGGCATGCGCCTCAGCGTCTTCGGCATGCGCGCCGGAGCGCTCGGCCGCTTCTACCGCTGGCGGCTGCGCGAGCATGGCGCGCAGGAGGCGCTGGCCGCGGCGGGGATCGCGATCGGCGTCGCGCTCGTGTTCGGCGTGCTGATCGCGAACACGAGCCTGACCGCCTCGGCCAGGCAGATCGTCTCCGGGCTGCAGGGCAGGGCGCGGCTGCAGCTCGTCGCCCGCTCGGCGGACGGCTTTCCCCAGCGCGTCGCCGACCGCGCGGCGCGCGTCCCCGGCGTGTTGAGCTCGGCACCTGTCCTGCGCGGAAACGCGGCGCTCGTCTCCGGCGACGGGACGCGCGTCTCGATCCAGCTGTTCGGCGTGACGCCGGCGCTCGCGCTGCTCGGCGGCCGGCAGACGCGCGACTTCGGCCCCGGCGGCCTGCAGCTGTCCAGCGGCATCGCACTCCCCACCGGCGTGGCGGCTGCGCTCGGCGTGCAAGCCGGCGGCCACGCGACGCTGCTCTCGAACGGCCGCGCCAGGCGCGTCCTGGTCGGCAGCGTCCTCGGCGCCAGCACGATCGGCCTGTTGGCGCAGAGTCCGTTCGGCGTGGCGCCGCTCGCGGTCGTGCAGGCGCTGCTCGACAAGCCGGGACGCGTCTCCCAGCTGCTCGTGCGGCCGCGCCGCGGAGCAGACGCGCGGGTCGCCCGCGAGCTGCGGCGGATCGCCGCCGGCCGGCTGTCGGTGTGGCCGGCCGACGCCGAGCTGCGGCTGCTCGCCGTCACCGCCCAGCCGAACGACCAGGCGACGACCCTGTTCGCCGCGATCAGCGCGATGGTCGGCGTGCTGCTCGCGCTCAACGCGATGTTGCTGACGATCCCCGAGCGCCGCCGCTTCGTCGCCGAGCTCAGCACCCAGGGCTTCGACCCGAGGCAGGTGCTCGCGATACTCGCGTTCGAGGCGGTCCTGCTCGGGACGGCGGCGTCGCTCGCCGGCTTGCTGCTCGGCGACGTGCTGTCGCGGACGTTGTTCGACCAGGTGCCGGCGTACCTCGCGTTCGCGTTTCCGATCGGGACGCAGCGCGTGGTCACGACCACGACCGTCATGCTCGCCTTCGGCGGCGGGCTGCTCGCCACCTTCGCCGCGGCGCTGCCGCCGGCGCTCGACCTGCGCCCGGGGCGCCCGTTCGACGCCGTGTTCCGCCAGACCGGCGAAAGCGACGCGGGCGAGGGGATGCCGTCGCGCACGGCGCGGATCGTGCTCGCGGCCGCCGTCGCGGTCGCGCTCATGGCGACGCTGACGGCGTACCTCGCGCCCGCGCTCACCCTGCTGGCGGGCGTCGCGCTGGCGGGCGTCAGCGTCTGCTTGATGCCGGCCGCGTTCCTCGGCACGGCCGAGCTGCTCGCGCGCCTGAGCCGGCGCATCCCGGGCAGCATGCTGCCCGTCGCCGTGATGGAGCTGCGCGCGACGACGACGCGCTCGATCGCGCTCGCCGGCGTCGGCGCGTTGGCGGTCTACGGCAGCGTCGCGGTCGAGGGCGCGCACCACGACCTCGTGCGCGGGCTCGAACGGAGCTTCGCGCAATACCTGGCGACCGCCGATCTGTGGGTCACCACCGGAGGCGACGACCTCACGACCGAGAGCTTCCACGACGGCGGCCTGGCCCGCCGGATCGCGCATGTCCCCGAGGTCGCGGGGGTGCGCACCTACCAGGGCGGCCTGTTGGACGCGTACGGCCGGCGGCTGTGGATCGTCGCGCGGCCGGCCGGCGACCGCCGCTTCGTCCCGCCGAGCCAGCTGCGCGAGGGAGACCTGGAGCGCGCGACAGCACGGCTGCGCACCGGCGGGTGGGCATCCGTCTCCGACGTGCTGGCGCGCCGCGAGCACCTGCACGTCGGCGACCGCCTGACGCTGCCGACGCCGACCGGCGCGATCCACCCGCGTGTGGCGGCGATCACGACCAACCTCGGCTGGCCGCCCGGCGGCGTCATCCTGAACGCGAACGACTACCGGCGTGCCTGGGCCACCGACGACCCCGCCGCGTTCGAGGTCGACCTGCGGCCGGGCGTGCTCGCCGTCGACGGGAAGCGGGCGGTCGCGCGGGCGGTCGGGCCGGGCTCCGGCCTGCGCGTCCAGACGCTGGCCGAGCGCACCGCGCAGTACGGGCGGCTGGCGCGTCAGGGCCTCACCGGCCTCACGCAGATCTCGACGCTGCTGCTGATCACCGCCGCGCTCGCCGTCGCGGCGGCGCTGGGCGCGGCCGTCTGGCAGCGCCGCGCCCGCTTCGCCGCGCTCAAGGTCCAAGGCTTCGACGAATGGCAGCTGTGGCGGTCGCTGCTGCTCGAGGGCCTGATCGTCCTCATGATCGGCTGCCTCGTCGGCGCGGTGCTCGGCATCTACGGCCATGCGCTCGCGAACCGCTTCCTGCAGCGGACGACCGGCTTCCCGGCTCCGTTCTCGCTCGCGGGCGTCGAGCTGCTCACGGCGCTCGGCCTCGTCGCCGGCATCGCGCTGCTCGTCGTGGCGGTGCCGGGTTGGATCGCGGCACGCGTGCCGGCGCACCCTCATCTGCAGGATCAGCGTTAATCATCCAAATCGAGGGGCGACTCCGGCAAGCTGTTCCCATGGGCTCGATCGCCTGGCGTCGCCTGTGCGTGGTCGCCGCTTTCCTGGATGCGGCCCTCCGCTACTGGCTGACCGTGTTCCCGCTCGTGCGGTGGCAGACGCGCCGCTGGCGTCGCCGCGCCGCCGCGATCCCGGATCCCGTCCTGCGCAAGATCGCGCTCGACACGCATCGGGCCGAGAGCGGGAATCTGGAGGGTGCGGCGGCCTTCGCCGCGTTCGTCCCGCTGCGTCGCCGCGCGGCGGTGGTGCGCGCGAGCATCGCGTTCCAGACGACGTACGACTACGCCGACTCGCTCGCCGAGCAGCCGAGCCGGGTGCCGTTCTCGAACGCGTGGGCGCTGCACGATGCGCTGCGCGTCGCGCTCTGCCCGGGAGCCGAGCACACGGCGTACTACCGGCACCACCCGCGCGCGGACGACGGCGGCTACCTGCGGGCGCTGGTGGACAGCTCGCAGGCGGCGATCCGGAGGCTGCCCTCGCAGCCCGCGATCGAACGACATCTGGCACGCGCCGCGGGCCGTGTGATCGCCCACCAGGCGCGCGCCCACGGCCGCGACGACGAAGCGCGCCTGCTTGCCGCGTGGGCACGCGCGCGCACGCCGCGCCAGCCTGGCCTGCGGTGGTGGGAGGCGTCCGCCGCCGGCGCTTCGTCGCTCAGCGCGTTCGCGCTGATGGCGGCGGCAGCCGACCCGCGCCTGTCCCGCGACGATGCGGCCGCGATCGACCGCGCCTACTTCCCGTGGGCGGGCGCCCTGCACGTGCTGCTCGACAGCCTCGCCGACCGCTCCGCGGACATCTCGAGCGGACAATGCAGCCTGGTCGAAGGCTACGCCAGCACGGACGAGATGGCCGCGCGTCTCGGCGCGATCGCGACGATGGCGTTCGCCTCGATGCAGTCGCTGAGGCGCGACACGCGGCACGCGCTCATCCTCGCCGCGATGAGCACGTACTACCTGTCGATGCCGTCGGCGCAGCTGGCGTATGCGGCGAAGGCGCGCGAGCGGGTGCTGGCGGCGGCCGGAGACCTCGCCTCCCCCACGCTCGCGGTGATGCGCATCCGCCGCCGGCTCGGCCGCCGGTCGAGCGTCAGCGCCGGTACACCGGATCCACCACCGGCGCCAGCGATGGCATCGCTTCGCGTGCGATGAGGTAGTTCTCGAACGCGCTGCCGCAGCAGGCGTTGCGCGTGACGACGACGACCTCGTGGCGTCTCGGGTTCGCGAGCAGGAGCGACTCCCAGCCGAGGATCTCGCCGACGTGCCAGTGCCAGCCCTTCTCGATCTGCAGGCCCAGTCCGTAGGCGGAGCCCTTGAACAGCGGGCTCGCCGGGACGCGCCGCAGCCGCTGCGCGCGCGTGCGCGGGCGCAGCAGCACGTCGCCGAAGTCGGATGCCGCCCAGCGCGCGAGGTCGCCGAGCGTCGAGACGCCGTCGGCCGCCGCGCCGGCCGCCGAGGTCGACCAGTTCGTGACGTCCTCGCCGGCACGGCCGGCCGCTCTCACCTGAGGCGGAGGCGGCGGGGAGAAGCTCGCCCACGTGGCATCGAGGTACCCGCGCATCCGCACGGCGGCGGTGTGCATCGGCGACGGGATGCGCGTGTGACGCAGACCCAGCGGCTTCAAGATCCGGCGTTGCACGAACGTGCCGAACGACACCCCCGAGACGCGCGCGACGAGCTCGCCGAGGATCGCGTAGTTCGTGTTCGAGTAGTTGAAGACGTCGGGCTGATCGGGCGTGTATCGCGCGGCCGCGGCCACGACCTGCGCGGGCGTCCACACGCGGAACGGCGTCAACACCGCGGTCGCGAAGGGCCCGTCGCCGCGTCCGCCGTAGTCGGGGAAGCCGCTCGTCATGTTCAGCAGTCTGCGCACGGTCGCGGCCTCGCCGCCGACGAGCGGATCGACGAGCGTGCCGACGTAGCGTGCGGCCGGCGCGTCCAGCTGCACCTTGCCGTCGTCGACCAGCAGCAGCACCGCCGTCGCGGTGAACGTCTTCGTGATGCTCGCGATGCGGAACGAGTCGTCGGGATTCGCCGGTGTCCGCGCGTTGCGATCGGAGAGGCCGAACGCGCGCAGCGCCATGCCGCGGCCCGGATCCCAGACGCCGTACATGACGGCGGGCGCGTCGTAGGAGCCGAGCGCGCCCGCGCCCACGACCCTGGGCGTCGGCAGCGCGCTGAGATCAGCCGCGCTCATCGGCCGCGTCGCCAGCGGAAACAGCGGCTCGCCGCGCGGCAGCTTCGAAGCGACGGTCGCGGTGGGCATCGCGGCGGTCGACCCGCACGCCGGCAGCGCGAGGCCGACGGCGAGCGCGAGCGCGAGCGCCCAGATGCGATGCGCGGGCATGGCGGGATGCTACGACGCGAGCGCTGTCGGCCGCCTAGCGCGGATCCTCCACCAGCGCCTCGTCGGCGCGGATGATGTGCATCACCGCGTTGATGAGCGCGAGGTGGGTGAACGCCTGCGGGAAGTTGCCGAGGTGGCGGCCGGAGTGCGGGTCGATCTCCTCCGCGTACAGCTGCAGCGGGCTCGCGTAGGAGAGCAGCTTGTCGCACAGGTCGCGGGCGCGCTGGACCTCGCCGATCTCCACGAGCGCGGAGACCAGCCAGAACGAGCAGATCGCGAACGAGCCCTCCTCGCCGCGCAGCCCGTCGTCGGTCTCCTCGACGCGATAGCGCAGCACGAGGTCGTTCTCGGTCAGCTCGTCGGCGATCGCCAGCACGGTCGCGCGCACGCGCGGGTCGCTCGCCGGCAGGAAGCCGAGCAGCGGGATCAGCAGCAGCGAGGCGTCGAGCGCCTCCGTGTCGTAGTGCTGCACGAACACGCCGCGCGCGTCGACGCCGCGCTCGCAGATCTCGGCGTGCATCTCGTCGGCCGCCGCGCGCCAGCGTCTCGCCGCCGTGCGGTCGCCGCGCAGCCGCGCCAGGCGCGCGCCGCGGTCGGCGGCGACCCAGCAGAAGACCTTCGAGGAGGTGAAGTGGCGCGGCTCGCCGCGCACCTCCCAGATGCCGCGGTCGGGCTCGCGCCACTCCGCCACCGCCATGTCGACCTGCTGCACGATCAGCGGCCACATGCGGTCGTCGAGCCGGTCGCCGGAGCGCACGTGCAGGCGGATCGAGTCGAGCAGCACGCCCCACACGTCGTGCTGGCGCTGGTCCCACGCGCCGTTGCCGACCCGCACCGGTCTGGCGCCTTCGTAGCCGGTCAGATGCCCGAGCTCCTCTTCGTCGAGCCGCTCGCGCCCGTCGATCCCGTACATGATCCGCAGCGGCCGGCCGGCTTCGAGGCGGTCCATGATGAAGTAGAGGAAGTCGTGCGCCTCGCGGTCGAAGCCGAGCGTCGAGAGGCCCCACAGCATGAAGGTCGAGTCGCGCAGCCAGGTGTAGCGGTAGTCCCAGTTGCGCTCGCCGCCGGGCGTCTCGGGCAGCGACGTGGTGGCGGCCGCGACGAGCGCGCCGGTCGGCGCGTACGTGAGGCCCTTGAGCGTGAGCGCGCTGCGCTGCAGGTGCACGCGCCACGGGTGGTCGGGGAAACGCCCGCGGCTGATCCACTCGTGCCAGAAGTTGCCCGTGTAGGAGAGCCGCTCGCGCGCCTCCGCGTAGGTGGCGGGCGGGAGGTGCTGGCTCCAGCCGAGCGCGCAGTAGCGCGTCTCGCCGGCGCGCATGCGCGTCTCGGCGCGGGCGCGCGGGCCCTCGAAGCCGAGCCGCATGTCGCTGCGCAGGCGCAGCTGGAGCGGATCGCCGTCGGCGCTGCAGACGCCCTCGGTGTAGCCGGCGCCCTCGTAGTGCCAGCTGCCGCGCTTGCGCGCGTAGTCGAACGCCGGCTCGCAGTCCATCTCGACGTCGACGAAGCCGGAGAGGCATCTGACCGTGCGCAGCAGCACGTGCGCCGCCTCGTGGTCGCGCGGGGAGCGCGCGTAGCGGTGCGAGCGCTCCTCGCCGTGGTGCCACGGGCCGATCACGAGCACGTCGCGCACGAGCAGCCAGCCGGTGGCGGTGCCCCACGTCGTCTCGAGGATCATCGTGCCCGGCAGGTAGCGGCGGTCGGCCGGCGTGTACTCGTCGCGCGGGCCGAGCCGGAAGCGGCCGGCGTGGCGGTCGAGGATCCCCGCGAAGATCGACGGGCCGTCCATCCGCGGCAGGCACATCCACTCGATGTTGCCGCTCAGCGCGACGAGCGCGCAGACCTCGCAGTCCGACAGGAAGCCGTAGTCGGCGATCGGCGGGAACAGGCTGCCAGCGAGCGGGATCTCGTGCTGGTGCTGCGCGGCATCGGCTGGGACGACCTCGAATTCCACGACCGCTCGCAGGCTAGCGCCGATGTGCCGCGTCGTGAATGTCCAGATGGACGAGCTTTGGTCGCTACACGTCGTCGGCGGCCTGCAGCGTGTCGACCAGCTGCTTGATGATCAGGCTGCGCCCGGCGGCGTTCGAGAGCGGACCGAGTGGACCGGACTCCCACGTCAGCGGAATCGAGAAGCCGGCGAACGGCTTCAGCTCCGCCGTCTTGAGTACCGCCAGTTGGTCGCGGAAGTGCTCGCGCGTGTACTGGCGGCCGGCGTTGAGATCGACGCGATGCTTCACGGCGCGAAACATCCCCGCGACGATCTCGAGCCCGAACGGCTTCGACAGCGCGTACTCCTTGGTGTTCCCCCATGCCGCCGGCCATGTGTCGCGGATCCCGGCGAAGTACTCCTTCAGGATCGTCGCCTGCTCGGCCGGCGTCTTCGTTGACAGCGCGCCGCCGGGCTTCGTGTGGACGCCGAGCCACTTGACCGCGGCGGTGTTCTTGATCCACGCGCCCTTCTGGTCGTCGAGGAACTTGATCTTCCCGTGCAGCGGCGAGTCGGCGTCCTCGCCGAGCAGCTTCACGACCTTCACGGTCGCGTCGTCGTCGGCGGAGAGCGCGCCGAGCCCGTAGTAGAGGTCGAGCAGGTGGACGTCGGAGACCTTCACCTGCTTGCTGTTGATGTCGGCGAAGATCTTCCCGCGCAGCGTGTCGGCCGCGCGGTGCAGCGCGACGACCGGCAGGTCGAACTGCACGCCGCTGCTGTACTTGAAGCCCTCCAAGCGGTGCTGTCCGTCGAGGATGTACGCCGACTTCGCGCCATCGTCGGGGAACACGATCGTCACCTCCGACGGCTCGCCCGTCTCCTGGATCTGGACGTGGTCGTCGAGGCTGACGACCAGTGCGTTCGGGAACAGCGACAGGTCCTCCTGGATGTAGCGGCCGATCTCTCTCGCGCGGGGCGTGTTGACGAGACGCTGGATCTCGTCCGGATCGTCCTGCGAGCGAGGCGTCACGTACGCAAGCCGCGCGAGCGCCTCGGAGCCGATCGCGAACAGATAGAGCCGTTGCGCCTTCTGCTTCATGACGTGCGCCTTCACACGGAGCTCAGCCACAGATCCTCCTCCTCGAGCTTGTCCGACTTCCTCAAATTGTCCTCGGCGCAGAGGAACTGCAGATTCTCGAAGCGCGAGCTCCCACCGCGCGAGGCGGGGAAGCGGTGGTCCACGTGCAGAACGACGGCCGGCGGCCTGCGGCCGCATCTGGCGCACTCGTGCGGCAGGTTCCACAGCATGCGCAGGAGATCGCTGGAAGAGACGGGGCGCCGGTCGTGGCGTGTGCTCGCCATGCGGACGCGCTCGAACAGGCGCTCGTAGTCCTCGGCGCTCCAACTCCTGCGCGTGTGCGCCGTCAGGAGGTCCCGGAAGCGGCGCAACCCGTCGGGGCGCTCCCACAGCGCCCGCTCCAGGTGCGCGCGATCGGCGGCGACGACGCGGGTCAACTCGTCGACGAGCTGCTCGGCGAGGCACCAGGCGACGAAGCGCTCGTAGGAGGCCGCGTCGATGCCCAGCGCCCCGAGCAGGCCGCGGGTGGCTGCGTGATGGTCGCGCGACCGCCCCTCCGTCATCGCACCGGTCCGATGGTCAACTCTCGCTACGGGCCGCCGCTCCACCGAGCGGCGGCCCGCAAGCTTAGTCGTCGTCGCGGTCGCCGCCGAGCGCGTCCTTGACCTTGTCGGCCGCGTCGCCGACCTTGTCCTTCACCGCGCCGCTCGCCTCGTCGACCTTGCCTTCGCGGCGCAGGTCGTCGTTGTCGGTGAGGTCGCCGGCGGCCTTCTTCAGACGGCCCTTCGCGGTGTCGACGTCGCCATCGCTCATATCGTGTCGCTCCCCTCGCTGTCGCGGCTTTGCGCTCCCCACGCTCCCCGGCGCGTGGGCGATCGAAACGCGGGTAGCACCACCCGCATGGCGAGATTCGGCTACACGATGATGTGCGAGCAGTCACGGCCCGACCAGCTCGTGCGCGACCTGCAGGCGGCGGAGCGGGCCGGCTTCGACTTCTCCGTGATCAGCGACCACTACGCGCCGTGGCTCGACAGCCAGGGCCACTCGGGCTACGCGTGGTCGATCCTCGGCGCGGCCGCGCAGGCGACCGACGCGATTCCGTTGATGACGTACGTGACGTGCCCGATCCTGCGCTACCACCCGGCGGTCGTGGCGCAGAAGGCGGCGACGATGCAGATCCTCTCCGGCGGGCGCTTCCGGCTCGGGCTCGGGGCGGGCGAGAACCTCAACGAGCACGTCGTCGGGCAGCGCTGGCCGATGGTCGGCGAGCGGCACGAGATGCTCGAGGAGGCGGTCGAGATCGTCGCCGCGCTGTTCGACGGCGAGGCGCCGGTGAACTTCCGCGGGCGTCACTTCGAGGTCGAGTCGGCGATCCTCTACGACCTGCCGGAGCAGCGCGTGCCGATCGGGATCGCGGTCTCGGGTCCCGACTCGTGCCGCCTCGCGGGCGCGCACGCCGACGCGATGATCGCGGTGCAGCCGGAGGCGAGACTGGGCGAGCTGTTCGACAGGGCCGGTGGCGCGGGCAAGCCGCGCATCGGCCAGGTCGCGATCTGCTGGGACCCGGACAGAGACGAGGCGGTGCGCCGCGCACACGAGCAGTTCCGCTGGTTCGGCTTCGGCTGGAAGGTCATGGCCGACCTGCCGAACCCGACCGCGTTCGAGGCGGCGTCGAGATACGTGACGCCCGAGGACGTGGCCGACGCGCTCGCCTGCGGGCCGGACGTGCAGCCACACGTCGACGCCGTGAAGGCCTACCTCGACGCCGGCTTCGACGAGGTCGCGCTCGTGCAGATCGGCGCCGACACGCAGCGCGACTTCTGCGCGTGGGCGGAGCGGGAGCTGCTGCCGGCGCTGCGGGAGCTGTGAGGATCCCGCCCGCCCGCGCCGCAACTCCGCCGCCGGTGCGTGTGTTTCGATGCGGCGATGGTCGCGGACGGACACGGCGGTGACGGCGAACGCGGGATCACGCGGCGCGATGCGCTGCGCAAGGGCGCGGGCGCATGCGCCGGCGGCGCCGCGATGCTCGGCCTGCTCGGGCCGTTCGCCGAGGGCGCGCTCGCCGAGCAGCTGAAGCGCTACGGCCGCAGCGCAGTCGACCCGAGCGCGCAGAACGCGATCCTGATCGTCACCGACTCGACGCGCGCGGACTACGTCGGCGCGTACGGCAGCCGGCGCGGCCTGACGCCGAACCTCGACGCGCTCGCGCGCGACGGCGTCACGTTCACGCGCGCGCACCCGGAGGCGATGCCGACCGGGCCGGCGCGCAACACGCTGCTGACCGGCGACCGCCAGTTCCCCTTCCGCGACTGGCACCCCGAGCCGTTCCTGCCGAAGAACCCCGGCTGGAACTCGATCCCCTCGAGCGAGCCGACGTTCCTCGACCTGCTCGACCGCCACGGCGTCACGACCGCCTACGTGACCGACAACCCGTTCCTCGTCGGCCCGCGCTATGCGCGCATCCGCAACCGCGCCGATCACTTCGTCGGCTTCGAGGGCCAGACGGCGCAGTACTCCGCCAGCCACCGCGCGCCCGTGCCGGCCTCCGAGGTCGCGCGCTTTCTGCCGCCGTCGCTGCGCGGCGGCAGCGGCGCCGAGAGCGCGCTCGCGCTGTACCTCGCCTACGCGCCGCGCGGGATGGCCGAGGACGAGTACTTCACGGCGAGAGTCTTCCGCTCCGCGATCGACCTGATCGACACGCTGAAGGCGCACCAGCCGTTCGTGCTCGTCGTCGACGGCTTCGACCCGCACGAGCCGTGGGACCCGCCGCCGGCGTGGGCGGCCAGATTCGCCGGCCCGAACCCGCTCGACTACGAGCCGCTGCATCCGTTCAACGCGCCGATCAGCGCGATGAGCCAGCTCGGCCTCCCGCCCGCGGTCGCCCAGCGCGTGCAGGGGCTCTACGCGGCGGAGCTCGCCTTCACGGACCACTGGATCGGCAACCTGCTCGGGAAGGTCGAGAGCGCCGGCCTCACCGACTCGACCGCCGTCGTCTACACCAGCGACCACGGCGTGCTGCTCGGCGAGCACGGCCTGATCGGCAAGAGCGGGCGGCACATCCACAAGGAGATCCACCACACGCCGTTCATCGTGCGCCACCCGCAGCGCAAGCTCGCGGGGCGCCGCAACGCCTACTTCGCCTCGACCAACGACGTCGCGACGACGCTGCTCGGCTTCCTCGGCGTCAGACCGAGCCGGAGCATGGACGGCGAGGACCTGACCGCGATCTTCGACCGCGCGCGCAAGGGCGAGATCGCGCCGCGCAAGTACATGACGGCCTCCTACGACGACTACGTCATGTGCCACGACGGCCGCTATCTCTTGACGATGCGCACCGACGGCTTCGACAAGCAGCTGTTCGACACGCAGACCGACCGCGGCGAGACGCGCAACCTCGCCGCCGCCCGCCCCGACGTCGTGCGCCGCTTGACGGCAGCGCTCAAGCGCGACGCCGGCGGCCCGCTGCCGCGCTTCGGCCGCGGCGGCGTGATCGGTTGACGCAGCAGCGTCGACGCTCCACCTTCTAGATCACTTTTACTGCTGCGCGCAGTCCGGGTGCCCGCCGCGCGTACCGGCTCGCTGCGCCGACTGCAAGGCGCCTGTCATCTGGACGCGAGCGTTTGGTTACAATTCCGCGGATCTTGAAGATTTTGAGGTAAGAGAGCCTGCTCCCCCGACCCTGAGACGGCATGCTCCCAGAGCGCCCAGACGTCAAGCTGTTGAAGCCGCTCGCAGACGATACGCGACTCGCGGTTGTGCTCGAGCTGCTTGAGCGGCCTGCGACGCAGAAGGAGCTCGGCGCGTATTTCGGACTGCCGTCGGGCTCGATGAGCCGACATCTCAGAGAGCTGGAGGGAGCCGGGATCGTGGGCCGCGAGCGCGCCCACGGCGAGTACCGCGTCCTCCACCCGCGCCAGACGCGGGCGCTGATCGAGGCAGCCGCAGGCCTTGCGGACGAGATGGCGGCGAGACACAGCGCTACCGCCACACGCAACGCCCGCCATATCCGCAAGTCGGGCCTCAGCGGCGGGCACTTGCGCGACGAGGAGCAGCGCTCATGAGCGCGACGTACGACGCTGCGCGGCGACGACCGCGACAGTCGCCACCGCGCAGACCGAACGGCGGACACGTGCTCGCCATCATCGGCATCGGAGCGACCATCCTGACGTTCGATATCGCCGCGGCGCGCATCCACATACCGGCGGCGATCGTCTGGGTGGGCGGGCTCGTCGCCGCGGTCATGATCGTCGTCCCGGCGCTGGCCTGGCTGTTCCCGCCGAAGCCGCCGAAGCCGCCGCCGCCGCGCCATGAAGCCGCCCTCCGGCAGACGGCGCAGATGTGTGGCCACGGCCGCCGCCACATCCAGACCTTCCTGACTAGGGAAGGGCTGCCCTGGAGCAGAGATCCGACCAACGCCCCGCGGATGCGCCGCCGACGCGAGCAGCGCGCGAACGCGATCCTCAGGCGCTATCACGAGCAGCTCTACCCCTTGCTGCTGAGGATCCTCGACGATGCGATCGCGCTCGGCGGCGCGACGCCCGCCGCGCGCGAGCTGCTCGACGCACGCGATGTCGAACAGCTCACGTCCCTTCCCGATCTCTTCCGCCAAGTGGAAGAGGAGCTGCTGAAGTTGGAGCGTGACGCGCATGACCCACGATGACCTGACGACAATGACGTACGAGGTGACGGACCGCGTGGCGCGGATCACGCTGAACCGGCCCGAGCGCGGGAACGGGCTGACGCGGACGCTGATCGAGGAGCTGGCGGCGTGCGTCGAGCGCGCCGACCTCGACCCGGCGGTGCACGCGATCCTGCTGGCTGGGAACGGCAAGGGCTTCTGCGGCGGCTACGACCTCGTCGACAGCGCCGAGGGGATGGCGGACGGCGACTCGCGCGACGGCGCAGCCGCGCCGCCCGGCTCCCCGCTCGACCACGCCGTCATCGCCCGCAACCACGATCCCTCCGGCACCTGGGACCCGCTCGTCGACCACGCGATGATGAGCCGCAACGTGCGCGCCTTCATGACGCTGTTCCACAGCGCGACGCCCGTCGTCTGCAAGGTGCACGGCTTCTGCGTCGCCGGCGGCACCGACCTCGCCCTGTGCAGCGATCTCCTGATCATCGCCGCCGACGCGAAGATCGGCTACCCGCCGGCGCGCGTGTGGGGCTCGCCGACGACGTCGCTGTGGGCGCATCGGCTCGGGCCGCAGCGCGCGAAGCGGCTGCTGTTCACCGGCGACTGCCTGTCCGGAACCGAGGCGCTCGAGTGGGGGCTCGCGATCGAGGCCCCGTCCGCGGACCAGCTCGACGAGCGCACCGAGATCCTCGTCGAGCGGATCGCGCGCCTGCCGCTCAACCAGCTGCAGATGATGAAGCTGCTCGTGAACCAGTCGCTCTACGCGCAGGGCCTGCACCAGACGCAGCTGATCGGCACGCTGTTCGACGGCATCGCGCGCCACACGCCCGAGGGCTACGCGTTTCAGCAGCGTGCCGCGCAGGACGGCTTCCGCGCCGCGGTCAGAGCGCGCGACGAGCCGTTCGGCGACGCCGGCAGCTCGACGTTCAAGGGCTGACCGGCTCGGCCACCAGCGTCCGCGCCCGCGCCGCCTTCACCGCCGCCTTCAGCGCGTGCAAGTCGTAGGCGCCGTGGTGGCGCGCGCCGTTGACGAAGAACGTCGGCGTGCCGGCGACGCCGGACAGGTCGGCGCTCTCGACGTCGCGCGCCACGCGGCCGGCGTGCTCGCCCTCGCGCAGCTCGCGGCGGAAGCGCTCGGCGTCGATGCCGAGCTCCTCGGCATGCGCGACGAGCTGCTTGCCTCCCAACGCGTCCTGGCGCTCGAACAGCAGCGCGCGGTACTCCCAGAACGCGCCCTGGGCAGCCGCCGCCTCCGACGCCTCGGCCGCCAGCTCGGCATGCGGGTGGACGTCGGGCAGCGGCAGGTGGCGCCACACGTAGCGCAGGTCGCCGTCGCCGGCGAGCAGCTCGCGCACGAACGGCTCGGCCTGGCCGCAGTAGGGGCATTCGAAGTCGCCGTACTCGACGAGCGTCACCGACGCGTCCGCGGGCCCGCGCACATGGTCGAAGTGGGGATCGACCGGCAGCGCGAGGTCCTCCAGCGTGTCGGCCTCGCCGACCAGCATCCGCAGGCGCCGCTGTCGCGGCAGCCGCCCGATCGCGCCGAAGACCGCCCGCGACACGAGCGGCGCGAGCAGCACGCTGAGCAGCACGCCGAGCGTCGCCTCGCGCAGCCGCTGCCCGGCGAACGCGCGCTCGGCGATCAGCAGCGCGACCGTGAAGCCGACGCCGGCCGCCGCGCCGGTGCCGGCGAGCGCGCCCCAGCCGATCGGCAGCGACAGCGCGCCGCGGCCCATCCGCCGCGCGACCCGCGCCAGCCCGAGGATTCCCAGCGGCTTGCCGAGCACATAGCCGAGCACGATGCCGAGCGTCACCGGCGAGCCGAGCGCGCCGGGCAGGAAGCCGCCGCCGAGCGCGATCCCCGCGTTCGCCAGCGCGAACAGCGGCACGATCGCGTACGAGGTCCACGGGTGGAAGCGGTGCTGGAGCCGCTCGTTGGGCGAGAGCGCCCGCTCGACGCTCGCGCGCGCGACCTGCGCGAGCTCGGCCGTCGGCTGCTCGCGAAACGCACGGAAGCGGTCGGTCGCCTGCTCGAGGTCCTCGCGCGCCGCCGGCCGCGCGACCGTCAGCAGTCCCATCAGCAGGCCGACGACGACCGGATCGATGCCGGATCTCCACGTCGCGACCCACAGCGCCACGCCGAGCACCGCGTACACCCAACCCCGCCGCACGCCGACGGCGCGCACGACGAGCACCGCGACCAGCAGCGCGCCCGCCGCGACCAGCGGCACCGCGGACAGCGACGTCGAGTAGGCGAGCGCGATCACGCCCAGCGCGACGAGGTCGTCGACGACCAGCAGCGTCACGAGCAGCACGCGCATGCGCGCCGACATCCGCGGTCCGACCAGCGCGAGGATTCCGATCGCGAACGCGGTGTCGGTCGACAGCGCGACGCCCCAGCCGTCGGCGGCGCCGGAGCCGGCGTTGAAGGCGAGGAAGACGGCGACCGTCGCAGCCATGCCGCCGAGCGCCGCCGCCGCCGGCAGCAGCAGCCGGCGCCGCTCGCGCAGCTCGCCGAGGTCCAGCTCGCGCCGCGCCTCCAGCCCGACGACGAGGAAGAACAGCGCCATCAGACCGTCGTTGACCCAGTGCCGCAGCGATGCCGCGAGCGTCCAGTCCCCGAGGCGGATCGACAGCTCCGTTCCCCACACGCTCGCGTACGAGCCGTGGTCGACGTTCGCCCACACGAGCGCGGCGAGCGCCGCCGCCGCCAGCACCGCCGCGCCGCCCGTCTCGGTGCGCAGGTAGTCGCGGAAGGGCGTGCCGATCCCGCGCGCCCACGCGGTCGTGCGCGAGAGGCCGCCCGCGTCGGCGTTCGCGCTCATGGTCCGCGGCGGCGATGGCGCAGCGGCAGCACGCCCCACAGCAGCACGAACAGCGTGGCGGCGAGCGCGGTCGCGACAATCGCGGTGGCCGCGCCGAACAGCACGTCGCTGATCAGCAGCATCACGCCGGTCATCGCGAGCGCGACAAGCGCCAGGCCGGCGATCGTCAGCCGGTTGGCGATCGCGACGAGCGCGCGCTTCTGGTGCAGCCGGAACGTGAGGCGGTGAAACGGTGTCGGCGCGATCAGGCACACGGTCCCCGCGAGGGCGCAGCACAGCGTGAAGAAGTAGACGTCGCGCTGGAACGACGTGACTCTCGTGAAGCCCTGGGCGAACGGGACGGCCAGCAGGAACGCGAACAGCACCTGCACGCCGGGCAGCGCCACGCGCAGCTCGCCCAGCAGCTCCATCAGGTTGCGGTCGAGCCGCTCCTTCTCCGTCTCCTCATCCTCGACGGCGCGGCGGTCCTGCTGGGCCGCCGCCTGCTGTGCGCGTTCTTCGTCGTGGCTCATCGTGAGGTCCGAGCCTACCCGTGCCGGTGCGTCGCACGCCAAGCAGGCCGTTGGCCGAAACGTCGCACATTCGGTGACGGTCCGGCGAGCCGAGGGCATGATCCTCGCATGACGACGGTCGGCGTTCCCGCCGAGATCAAGACCGACGAGTACCGCGTCGCGCTCACGCCCTCCGGCGTGCGCGAGCTGACCGACCGCGGCCATGAGGTGCTCGTGCAAGCAGGCGCCGGGGTCGGCTCGGCGATCACGGACACGGACTACGCCGCGCAGGGCGCGCAGGTCGTCCCGGATGCGGCTGCCGTGTTCGACGGCGCCGAGCTGATCGTGAAGGTGAAGGAGCCGCAGCCGCCCGAGGTGGCGCTGCTGCAGCCGCGCCACACCCTCTTCACCTATCTCCACCTCGCCGCCGCCCCCGAGCTGACGAAGGGCTTGATGGCGAGCGGCGCGACCTGCATCGCCTATGAGACGGTCGAGGACGCACGCGGGCGGCTGCCGCTGCTGGCGCCGATGAGCGAGGTCGCGGGCAAGATCGCCGCGCAGGCCGGCGCGTTCATGCTCGAGAAGCCGCTCGGCGGGCGCGGCCTGCTGCTCGGCGGCGTGCCCGGCGTCGCCGCCGGCCGCGTGATGGTGATCGGCGGCGGCGTGGTCGGCCAGAACGCCGCCCAGATCGCGCTCGGGCTCGGCGCGGAGGTCTACATCTTCGACCGCTCGATCGACCGCCTGCGCGAGCTCGAGGTGCTGCTCAACCAGATGGCCTCGACGTGTTACTCCTCGACGCTGGAGATCGAGCAGCGCCTGCCGGAAGTCGACCTCGTGATCGGCGCGGTGCTCGTGCACGGCGCCAAGGCCCCGCACGTGATCTCGCGCAGGCAGCTGTCGTTGATGAAGCCCGGCGCCGTGCTCGTCGACGTCTCGATCGACCAAGGCGGCTGCTTCGAGACGTCCAGACCCACCACCCACACCGACCCGACCTACGTGGTCGACGGGATCACGCACTACTGCGTGGCCAACATGCCCGGCGCCGTGCCGATCACCTCCACCTACGCGCTCACGAACGCGACGATGCCGTACCTGCTGCGACTCGCGGACGAAGGCGCGCAACGGGCGCTCACCGCCGACCCCGGCTTCCTGTCAGGCCTCAACGTCTGCGCCGGCAAGGTGACGTATCCGCCTGTCGCCGAGGTCGTCGGAGTCGACGCCGCACCGCCCGCCGAGACGCTCGCTCAGCCGAGCAGCGTCTGACCGACGTAGCCGCCGGCGCGCGCGCCGGGCGGGATCGCGAACAGGCCGCTTCCCGTGTGCTGGATGTACTCGGCGAGCGCGTCCAGCGTGCCGAGCTTGCGCTGGATGGCGGCGAACTGCGCGTGCGGGTCGCGCTGGAAGGCGACGAAGAAGAGGCCGGCGTCGAGCAGCCCGGTGCGCGGGTCGATGCCGTCGGTGTACGCGTAGCCGCGCCGCAGGATCGTCGCGCCGCCGTTTTGCCTCGGAGCGGCGAGGCGGATGTGCGCGTCGAGCGGGATCGTCGGCCGACCGTCGCCGCGCTTCGCGTCGAGATCGGGCACGTCGTGCTCGGCGCGGCCGGTGAGCGGCGCGCCGCTGACCTTGTGGCGGCCGATCACGTTCTGCTGCTCGTCGAGCGGGCTGTGGTCCCACGTCTCGATCAGCATGCGGATGCGCCGCGCGACGAGGAACGTGCCGCCGCGCATCCATGCCTGCGGCTCGTCGCCGTCGAGCCATACGAAGCGGTCGAGGCGCGCGGCCTCGTCGACCTTGATGTTGTTCGTGCCGTCCTTGAAGCCCATCAGGTTGCGCGGCGTGTCGCCGGCTCTGGTGGTCGCGGTGTTGGCGTCGAAGCCGAGCTGCAGCCAGCGCAGCTCCACCCGGCCGCGTCCGATGCGGAGGAGATTGCGGACTGCGTGAAAGGCGACCTGCGGGTCGTCGGCACATGCCTGCACGCACAGGTCGCCGCCGCTGCGGGCGGGGTCGAGCTCGTCGCCCGGCAGCGGGCCGAGCGGCCGCAGCCCCGCCGGCATCCGCGACCGCAGGCCGAGGCGGTCCGCGCCGTCGCGCTCGAACAGCTCGCTGCCGAGCCCGATCGTGATCGTCAGGCGCGAGGGCGGCAGCCCGAGCGCCTCGCCGGTGTCGAGCGGCGGCAGCAGCGGCGCGCCCGCCGGCGTGCCGACCGGCTTGCCGGTGCTCAGCAGGCGCGCGGCGTCGGACCAGGCGCGCAGCAGCTCCCGCAGCTCGCGCGCGTCGGCGCCGAGGAAGTCGAAGGCGCCGAACACCAGCCGCGCCTGCGCGGGCGTCGCGACGCCCGCCTGCCGCGCGCCGTCGAACGGGACGACCTCGTCCGCGGCCGAGCGTGCGCCGTCGGCACCGCAGCCGGCACCGGCCGCGGCGGCAAGACCAAGCGCCCCGCCGCCGGCGACCAGCAGGCGGCGGCGCGTGAGTCGGTGCACCGCCACGTTCACCGCTGCCGCACGAGCGTCCCGGCGACCTGCGAGAGCGGCTCCGTCAGCGCCGCCAGCTGCTGCGCGAACGCGCGGCGGTCCTGCTGCGTCAGCTCGGTGTAGCGCGCGAAGCCGAGCGGCGTGTCGCGCCGATAGCGGTCGAGCCCGCTCTGCACCTGCGCGAACTGCGCCTCGACCTGCTCGACGAGCCGAGCGCCGCCGCTCGCGCGCAGCGCCGGCTCGAGCCGCTCGAACGCCTCGCGCGAGCCCGTGAGATTGGCTTGGAAGTCGGCGAGGTCGGTGTGCGAGTAGCGGTCCTCCTCGCCGGTGATCTTGCTGCCCGAGACCTCGTCGAGCAGGCCGACGGCGCCGTTGGCGACCTGCGCCGCCTGCAGCTCGATGCCGGGGATGCGCGCGTGCAGCGTCTTCACGTCGGCCAGCAGCTTGTCGGCGTAGCGCTCGGTCCCCTCCGTCGTGCCGCGCTGCCACAGGATCTGCTCGATGCGGTGGAAGCCGCTCCACGTCGAGCGGTCGGCGACGTCGTTCACGCGCGCGTCGATCTCCGGATCGAGGTCGCCGAAGCTCTCGGCGATCGGCTCGATCGTCTCGTAGTGCACGCGGGTCGGGCCGAAGAGATCCTTCGCCCGCTGCAGCCGGCCGGCCTTCAGCGCCGCGACGAACGTGGTCGTGTCGGTCACCAGCTGCGCCGACTCGCGCTCGACGTACTCCCTGTACTCCTCGACCGCGCGGTCGAGGACCGGCGCCGCCGTCCCGTGCGCGGCCGCCGCTCTGCCGCCGACGGTGAGCGTGCCGTGCGTTCTCTGTCCGCTCTGGAAGCCGCAGTAGACGGCGTATCTGCCGGGCTGCAGCGTGAGCGTGAGCTCGGCCGACTCGCCGGGGGCGATGTCCTCGCGCTCGCCGAGGACGGTCGTGCCGGCATCGACCAGCTCGAGCTCGTCGGCGACGTGGGTGCGGTTCGTCGCCGCGATCGTGACCGGGCCGGCGGCAGCGCGGGCGCTGGTCGGCGAGCAGCCGTCAGCCGTCAGCTCGAACGACAGCCGGCCATTGTCGTCGGCGGCAGTCGAGGTGTCCGGCTCCGCATCGCCGCAGCCGGCGAGCAGGCAGGCGACGAGCGCGGTGGCGGTGAGCGCGACCGCGCGGGCAAGGCGATTCATATGAGCTCCGCGTCCTTTGTCATGGCGACGCGTAAGGGTACCCTAATCCCTCTTAGGGCGTCCTAATACCGCGCGGTCGGAGCCCTCAGACGGGCAGCCCGTGCTCCAGCGCGCCCTTCACGCTCGCGTCCAGAGCGTTCAGCCGCGCCAGCGCCAGCGCCTCCGTCGAGCCGAAGCGCCGTCCCGGCGCCTGGTCCGGTCCGTGGTGGCACAGCACGCAGTGCAGCAGCGCGAGCCGCCGCGACTCCGGCAGCAGGTCGTGCGGGATGCGCGCCATCCGCTCCTCCAGCATCCGCTGGCCGATCTGCACGTGGCCGAGCAGCCGTCCTTCCTCGCTGATCCCGAAGTCGGCGCCGTAGGTGAACTCGCGCGTCTTGCCGATGTCGTGCACGAGCGCCGCCGCGATCAGCAGGTCGGAGTCGAGCTTGACGTGCAGCAGGCATGTCTCCTGCGCGAGCGTCGCGACCGCGACCGTGTGCTCGAGCAATCCACCCATGTACGCGTGGTGCCCGCCCCGCGTGCACGGCGCCCGCCGCCACTCCGCCCGCAGCTCGACATCGCCGAGCAGCTCCGTCAACAGCGCCCGCAAGCCGGCGTCGTAGACCTCGCGCGCGAGATGCTCCAAGAAGCCGTCGAGCTCGTCGAGGTCGCGGTAGGCGTGCGGCAGGAACGACGCCGGATCGACCTGCGCCGCGTCGGCTCTCGCGATCGCGCGCACGTCGATCTGCAGCTCGTCGCGGAAGCGCTCGACGCGGCCGGCGACGCGCACGAGGTCGCCCCGCTCGAAGCGGCCGGCGAGCAGGTCGGCGTCGCGGAAGGCGCGCGCCTGCACCGAGCCGGTGCGGTCGCGCAGCTCCAGCGCGAGGTAGGGCGTGCCGGCTCTGCTCATCAGCCGGTCCTTGCGCACGCACGCGAAGACGCCGTCGATGTCCTCGGCGGGCCGGAGCGCGCTGACCGTCGGGAGTGGATTCACACGACCATGATGTACGGTGAGGCGGATGCAGCCACTGCAGTGGGAACGCCGCCCCGACGGGCTTCGCGCCCCGGCGATCGTCTGCGCGTTCAAGGGTTGGAACGACGCCGGCGACGCCGCCTCGACGGCGGTCCAGTTCATCGGCACCTCGCTCGGCGCGACGCGCTTCGCCTCGATCGATCCGGAGGAGTTCTACGACTTCCAGTCGACGCGGCCGCAGGTGCGCGTCGACGAGCAGGGCGTGCGCGAGATCACCTGGCCGGCGGTCGAGATCTACGAGGCGCGGGTGCCGCGGGCGCCGCGCGACCTCGTCCTGATCGTCGGGCACGAGCCGTCGTATCGCTGGCGCACCTTCTGCCAGCTGATCGTGGACCTGGGCGAGGCGCTCGGCGCGCAGCTGCTCGTCTCGCTCGGCTCGCTGCTGGCGGACGTGGCGCACACGCGCCCGATCGCGGTGACGGGGATCGCATCCGACCGCACGCTCGTCGACCGACTCGACGTGATGTCCTCTTCCTACGAGGGCCCGACCGGCATCGTGGGCGCCTTGCAGGCGGCGAGCACGAAGGCCGGCATGCCGGCGGCGAGCCTGTGGGCGGCGGTGCCGCACTACATCGCGAGCGCGCCGAACCCGAAGGCCGCGCTCGCGCTCGTGCGCAAGCTCGAAGGGCTCGTCGGCGTGACGGTCGACGCGACCGAGCTGGAGCAGGCCTCGCAGGACTACGAGCGCCAGGTCAACCTCGCGGTGCAGAGCGACCCCGACGTGCAGGCGTTCGTCGAGCGCCTCGAGCGGGCCGCCGACGAGGAGGAGCAGCCGCTCGACCCCCGCGACCTCCCCTCCGGCGACCGCATCGCCAGCGAGTTCCAGCGCTTCCTGCGCCAGCGGGGCGGGGATCAAGCGGGCTGAGCGCGGGCCTATATTAGGCTCAGCGTCGCTTCCGTCGTCGCGCTGCCGCCTCTGCCTTCGATTCTGATCGTCCCGAGGCACATCCCCCCCTGCGTTTCCGGCAGCGACACTTCGAGCGCGGCGCTCGTCGGAATCCCGGCTTCGTAGAACAACGTAAACGCGGCCGGGTTCGTGGGGGTCGATCTGTATAGGCATCTCGGGCCGAGCGCCGAGTTGAACCAGATGCTGAATTCAATCAGCCTGGTCTTGATCGAGGTTATTCTCGGTAGCGCGCCGGTGAAGCCCTCGTAGCGCAGATGCCACGGTATTTCCGCTAGGACGTGGAATTCGCCGTTCGTACATGGTGAGTGAATCCCCGACCTCGTCACATACCCGACTAGCGATTCCCTGACCTTGGCGAAGGTTCTCGAGTGGAAGGAGCCTTCGAGCGACAGCACGCATCTTATGGTGTTCGATTCGAAGGGCCCGACTATGAAGTTGAGCGGCGACCACGCCACCGCTATCTGCGGACTGCTCATCGAGAATGTCCTTGCGGACGCCGGCGAAACGGCGATCGCGAGAACGAGTGCCGCGCAACCGCAGGCGGCCGCGCGGAGTGTCCACGCTCGCATGACTCCCCCTTCTGTCGTCGCCGGCTCCCCAGCCGACGGATACCGCATGGTACTTCGGGCTACCGCTCGGCGGCCGGGCACACCAGGCGGTAGTCGCACATCGCGCACGCGGCGTACGAGGGCGTCGGCTCGAAGCCCTGGGAGAGGATGCCCTCGCCGACCTCGCTCGCGACCTCCTCGATCCAGTCGCGGCCGGCCGCCGCAGGCACGGGCACCTTCGCGTCGTCGAGTACGTAGTAGTAGGCGCCGCGCGCCTCCCCCAGCTCCCACGCCTCGCACGCGGCGACCGCGTAGAGCGACAGCTGCACGTCCTGCTCGAGCTGCGCCGCCGACTTCGGCGGACCGGTCTTGTAGTCGATCAGCTCCCAGCCGCCCTCCGGCAGGCGGTCGACGCGGTCGACGCGGCCGCGCAGCACGTGCGGCCCCAGCTGGAACGAGAACGAGCGCTCGAAGAACATCGGCTGCGCGTCCTCGGTCGCGAAGCGCTCGCAGTAGCGCGTGAGCGCGTCGGTCGCCTTGCCGCGCAGCTGGATCTCCTGCTCGGAGCCGCCGAAGCCGCTGCGCCGCCAGGCGGCGTCGAGCAGTCCCATCATCCCCTCGACCGTCTGCGGCTCGTCGCCGACGTGGAAGCGCTCCAGCACCTGGTGCACCGCGATCCCGAAGCGCTGATTCAAGGTCGGCTCCTGCGGAATGCGGAAGACGCGCGCGAACTTGTACTTCAGCGGGCACGTCCGGTACGTGTCGATGTCGGACGCGCTCAGCACGAGCCCGTCGCCGCGGCGCGGCAGGAACGGCTCCAGCGACGGCTCCTCGCGCGCGGCGATCGCGGCGGCGCGGCGGCGCGTGTCGCGGTCGGCGCCGAGCAGGTAGTCGTCCAGCGAGGAGGACTGGAAGATCTCGCGCTGCTCGGGCGCGACCGCCTGCGCGATGCGCGCGTTGACCTCGTCGATCGCATCCGCCAGCGGCTGGTCTCTCGCGCGCTCGATCAGCGCCGCCAGCTTCACGACCTCCAGGTAGCGCACGACCGCGTGCGAGACGTCGAGGTCGGTGTCGAAGCGCAGCTCGCCGAGCGACGACCCTGTGCGCTTGATCGTCTCCAGCAGCTCGTCGCGCAGGATCCGGTACGTCGAGTGCAGCGACTCGTCGGGGCCGAACAGCTCCTCCGCGCGCTCCTCCCACTCGGCGCCCGACGCAAGCCGCGCCTCCTCCGCGAACGGCGACGGCGGCTGCGCCGCGCCGCGGTCGCTCGCCTGCGGGTGCACGAGCACGAGCCGGCGCCGCGCGCGCGTCATCGCGACGTGCAGCAGCCGCCGCATCTCCGCCACGTGCGCGGCGTGGTCGTCCTGCGGCAGCGCCTCCTTCATCAGCACCGGCGCGATCGGCTCGAGCGTGCGCGTGTGCGCCCCCGGCATGCGCGCCGCGTGCAGGCCGAGCACGTAGACGTGGTCGAACTCGAGTCCCTGCGCCGCGTGCATCGCGAGCACCTGCACGCCGCGGACCGCGCCTGGCGGCGGATCGTCCTCCTCGCGCAGGCCGGCCTCGGCGGCGGCGGCGATCGAGCGCGCGAACTCGCGCGGCGTCGCCTGCGGGCGGCGCGCGACGAACGCGGTCGCCATCTCGCCGAAGCGCGCGAGCCCCTGCAGCCGTTCGACGACCTCCGCCTGCGCGGTGAACAGCTGCTGCCGGCGCAGGCCGAGCCGCTCGATCAGGCGGTGCACGAACAGGTCGGGCCGCAGCGTGTCGAGCGCTCTCGCCGCCGAGCTGTGCAGCGACAGGAACGTGCGGATGCGGTCGCGCGTCTCCGGCGGGATCTGCGGCGACTCGAGCGCGGCGGCGAGCGCGGCGACCATGTCGAGCTTGCGCCGGCGGGCGATCTGCGTGCAGCGCGCGAGGTCGATCCCATGCAGCTCGATCGGCGGCCGCGCGAGCGCGCGCACGACCGCGGGCGCGTCGCCGGGATCGGTCAGCAGGCGCAGCCACGCGAGCAGGTCGCGCACCTCGGTGCGCTGGAAGAAGGCGGCGTCGCCGACCAGTCGATGGCGCACCGCGCGCTCCTCCAGCGCGACCGCGACCGCCTGGCCCTCGCGCCCGATCGAGCGCACCAGCACGGCGATCCGCTCGGGCGCGACGCCCTCGCGGCCGATCAGCCGCTCGACGTCGGCGGCGACGCTCTGCGCCTGCGCGCGCTCGTTCGCGGCGCGCCAGAAGGCGACCTCGTCGGCGCCCGCGCCGAACGCCGCCGGGGCCGGGTCGAGCCGCTTCTCGATGCGGTCCTCCAGCGGCGCGACGACCGCGGCCGCCGCTTGCAGCACGCGCGGCGGGCAGCGGAAGCTCTGCTCCAGCGTCACGACGGTCGCGTCCGACAGCTCCGCCTGGAAGTCGCGCAGGTTCTTCGCCGCCGCCGCGCGGAAGCGCAGGATCGCCTGGTCGTCGTCGCCGGCCGCGAACAGGTTGCCGTGCTCGGCGGCCAGCAGCCGCAGCAGCAGCCCGTGCGCGAAGTTCGGCTCCTGCACGTCGTCGACGAGCACGTGGCGCCAGCGCTCGGCCACCTGCGCGCGCACGTGCGGATGCTCGCGCAGCAGCGCAAGCGCGCGAATCACGAGGTCGCCGCTGTCGAGCGCGCCGGCGTCGGCGAGCATGCGGTCGTGCGCGCGGTAGATCGCCGCGAACTCGCGCTCGCGCGCGGCCCGGGCGCGCGTCGCGTCGTCCGCGTCCTCTGCGGTGGCGAGCTGCTCCGCCCAGGCGGCGTAGTCCTCCGCCGAGATCAACTCGTCCTTGAGACGGTCGATCCGGCGCACGAAGCTGGCGATCAGCGCGGCCGGGTTGCCGCGGAAGTCGTGCGAGCGGATCGTCAGCTCGTCGATCCGCTCGAGCAGCATCGCGAGCCGGTCGGCGCGCCCGACGGCGACCGCGAACGGGTCGACGCCGGCCGCCAGCGCGTGCTCGCGCAGCAGCCGAGCGCAGAGGTCGTGGACCGTCGTGACGGCGAGCGCCTCATAGGGCCGCGCGATCGTCTCCTCGACCTGCCGGCGCAGCGCGTCGGCCGCACGCTCCGAGCGGGCGAGCAGCAGAATCGCCTCAGGCGCCTCGCCCTGCTCGACCAGCCACGCGAAGCGCGCGAGCAGCGTGCGCGTCTTGCCGGAACCCGCGCCGCCGACGATCAGCAGCGGACCGCCGGCATGCGCTGCCGCGGCGCGCTGCGCGGGGGAGAGGCCGTCGAGTGCAGCGGGCACCCTGCAAGGATATGCCGCGGATGCAGCCCACAGGTACGGCGCTCGACGCAGACTGGCTCGGCGCCTGCCGCGGCGCCGTCGATGGCTTGCGCGACGTGCTGCGCGCGCACCCGCGGACGCGGCAGCGCGCGGTCGAGACGGGCGATCGCGGGGAGGGCGGCGATCGCACGCTCGTGATCGACGAGGGCGCCGAGCACGCGGTCTTCGCGCAGCTCGACGCCCTGCACGACGCCGGCCACCGCTTCACCGCCATCAGCGAGGAGCGCGGCGAGGTCGCCTTCGGCACAGGGAGCCACGACATCCGCGTCGTGATCGACCCGATCGACGGCTCGCTCAACGCCAAGCGCCTGCTGCCCCACTACGCGCTCTCGATCGCCGTCGCCGACGGGCCGACGATGGCCGACGTCGCGTTCGCCTACGTGTACGACTTCGGCGCCGGCGAGGAGTGGACCGCGACGCGCGGCGAGGGCGCACGGCTCGACGGCGTGCCGCTGGACCCGTCGCTGCCCGAGCGCCGCGCGCCCGACGGCCGGCTGGAGCTGCTGGGGATCGAGCAGGCCGATCCGCGCCACATCGCGGCGGCGGGCGAACTGCACGAGGTCTCCCGGCGGCTGCGCGTGATCGGCGCGATCGCCGTCACGCTCTGCCAGGTCGCCGCGGCCCGCCTCGACGGGATGGTCTCGCTGCTCAACTGCCGTGCCGTCGACGCGGCCGCGGCACAGCTGATCGTGCGCGAGGCCGGCGGATGCGTGTCGTTCCCGCGCTGCGACGAGCCGCTGGCCGCGCCGCTCGACGTCGCCGCCCGCTCGCCGGTCGTCGCCGCCCGCTCGTCGGAGACGCTCGCCGCGCTCGCGCGCGTGCCGATTGTGAGAACCGCGGATTAGACCCGGCATACGCGGGTCCAATTCGCGGTCGTAAATCCGGAGTGTTATGGAAGTGCGCATCCGGGCAGCGCGGGCGCGAGGCCCCACAGACGGCGGCGCCACAGCACCTGCTCTCCCTCCTCGATCCCATCGGCGCACGCCTCGCACCCAGCGACCGACAGAGCGGACCGCGCGCCGCTGCCATAGTGAGGGGACGATGGTCGACTGGTTCCTCGCACAACGGCTCGCCCGCACCGTCGCCGGCGAGCCCGAGGTACGGCCGCCGAGAGCGGACCTGCGCGCGCTCGCGGAGGACAGCGCCGAGCGCGTCGTCGCCTACACCGGGCTGACGCCGGCGCGCGCGTTGCCGACGGCGGAGTGGGTCGGACGCGCCGAGTGGATCGCCGCCAACGTCGGCTCGATGCGGGCGCTGCTCGACCCGCCGCTGTCGAGAGTCGGAGAGGGGCTCGGCGCCACCAAGCACGCGGTGCGCCTCGGCGCCGGCGTCGTCCTGACCGCCGAGGTCGGCGTCGTGCTCGGCTTCCTCGCCCAGCGCGTACTCGGCCAGTACGAGCTGGTGCTGCTCGACACGACGCCCGAGGACCGTCCGCCGCGACTGCTGTTCGTGCTGCCGAACCTCGGCGCCGCCGGCCGCGCGTTCGGGGCCGACGAGAAAGAGTTCCTGCACTGGGTCGCGCTCCACGAGGTCACGCACGCGGTCCAGTTCGCCGGCGTCCCCTGGCTGCAATCGCATATGGCGGCGATGGTGCGCGAACTGCTGTCCCACGCCGAGGTGCGGATCGACGCCAGAAGGGCGTTGCGGATGCCGGGGACCGACGACCTCAAGCGGCTCGCCGCCGCCGTGCGCAGCGGCGACCTCGTCTCGCTCGTGGCAAGCGAGCAGGAGCGCGCGACGCTCGAGCGGATGCAGGCGACGATGGCCGTGCTCGAGGGCCACGCCGAGCATGTGATGGACGCCGTCGGCGCGCCGTTGCTGCCGTCGCTGCCGAAGCTGCGCGCGGCGCTCGAGGAGCGACGCAGATCGCAGTCGGCGCCGGCGCGGCTGCTGGCACGGCTGCTCGGCCTGGAGATGAAGCTGCGCCAGTACGAGCAGGGCAAGCGGTTCTGCGACGCGGTCGTGCGGGAAGCCGGCGTGGAGGCGCTCAACCGCGTCTGGAGCAGTCCGGAGATGCTGCCGTCCAACGCCGAGCTGGACGCGCCGCGGCAGTGGCTGAACCGAACGAGCGTTCCCCGCCGGCTGAGCGCCTGACCCGATCTTCACGGGGAATTCGCGCCTGTTCGTCGTTTCGGTGTAACGATGCCCCTCGAACGGCGTACAAACAGGTGTTCGAGCGTGTCAGAGTCACGACACGCTGACCACTAAGCTTTGTCAAGGAGCTGGGAACACCCGATGGCCGAGAGCACCACCGCAGCTACTTCCCCCAAGAAGAGAGCGCCGGCGAAGCGCAAGCCGGCCGCCAAGACACGCAGAGCCGCGTCGAGAACGACCGCTCGCTCGACCTCGACACGCCCGGCGACGCGCGCGACGCGCGTCCAGGTGCTGGCCGAGCGCGCCGTGCTGATTCCGGTCGGCGCCGCCCTCGAGGCGCGCGACCGCGTCGCCGACACGGTCGAGGAGCTCGTCACGACGACCCGCTCGCGTTCGGCGTTGGAGCAGCAGCTCAGACGCTTCGAGCGACGCGGCGGCAGCGCCCGCACGCAGCTGGAGCGCGAGGTTCGCCGCACGCGTACGCAGCTCGAGCGCCGTACCCGCAGCGCGCGCCGCGGCTTCGAGCATCAGCGCACGCAGGCGCGCAAGAACTTGGACCTCAACGTCGAATCCCTTACCACCAGGGTCGAGCCGCTGAAGACTGGGGTGGAAAAGGTGGTTCAAAACGGGCTCGACGCGGGCATCAAGCTCGTCAACGGGGTACAGGAGCGCCTGCCCAAGGTCGCCTGACCATCCAACTTCCCCCGATCGGCGCACTGCGGAGGGCGCCGACCGGGTCGGGTTCGCCGGCCCATATTCCTCGCCGGCGAATGCAGCACCCTCTCCTCCCTCAACCGCCGGGGCGCCCATGATGGGCGTCCCGTCGGTCCTTAAACGGGCGAACGCTCGGCGGCAAGCGCCTGCCACAATGGATGCATGCCGACTCAAGACCAGATCCGCGAGGCGCTGCGCGCCGTCATCGACCCCGAGCTGCGCCGCGACATCGTCGAGCTCGGCATGGTCCGCTCGATCGACGCCCACGCCAACGGCGTCGTCGACGTCACCGTCTCCCTCACGACGCCCGGCTGCCCGATCCGCAGCCACTTCCAGACCGGCGTCGCGAACGCGGTTCGCGCGCTCGACGGCGTCACAGGCGTGAACGTGGGCTTCGACGTGCTGAGCGACGCCGAGAAGGGCGCGCTCCAGCAGAAGCTCGGCCGCGGCGGCGGACTGCCGAGCGGCGCGCTCGCGCAGGTGCAGAACGTGATCTGCGTCGGCTCCGGCAAGGGCGGCGTCGGCAAGTCGTCGGTGACCGCGAACCTGGCCGCCGCGCTCGCAGGCGAGGGCAAGCGCGTCGGCGTGCTCGACGCGGACGTGTGGGGCTACTCGCAGCCGCGCATGTTCGGCCTCGGCGCCACGCGGCCGAAGGTCAACGAGCAGCGCAAGATCGTCCCGCCGGAGGCGCACGACGGCATCAAGGTGATGTCGATCGGCTTCTTCATGGAGGAGGACGCGGCCGTCGTATGGCGCGGCCCGATGCTGCACAAGGCGCTGACGCAGTTCCTCGAGGACGTCGACTGGGGCGCGCTCGACTACCTGCTCGTCGACCTGCCGCCGGGCACCGGCGACGTCTCGATGACGCTCGCGCAGCTGCTGCCGCAGGCGAGATTCCTGATCGTCACGACGCCGCAGCCGGTCGCGCAGAGAGTCGCGCGCCGCTCGGCCGAGATGGCGCACAAGGTGAGACTGGAGATCGCCGGGATCGTCGAGAACATGTCCGGCTTCGTGACGCCGAGCGGCGAGCGCTACGCGATCTTCGGCGAGGGGGGCGGGCAGCTGCTGGCCGACGAGCTCGACGTGCCGCTGCTCGGCACGGTGCCGCTGACGATGGCGCTGCGCGAGCAGGCCGACGCCGGCACGCCTTTGGTGTTCGCCGACCCGGACGACCCCGCCGCGCAGGCGCTCCGCCAGACCGCCCGCGGCGTGATCGCGATGACGCCGGTGGAGCTGCCGGTGATGGCGTCGGCCGCGCCGGCAGCTCCGGCGCAGCCCGCGCCGGTGGGCATGTCGCTCCCGATGGCCTAACGCCGCCGGGAGCGATTCCTCAGCTCAGGCCTTGCCGGCGTAGTACTTGGCGTTGATGTCGGTGTACTTGGCCCACTCCTCCGGGAGCTGGTCCTCGGCGAAGCAGGCGTCGACCGGGCACGCCTCGACGCAGGCGTCGCAGTCGATGCACTCCTCGGGGTCGATGTAGAGCATCTCGACGGCGTCGTAGTCCGGCTCGTCGGGCGTCGGGTGGATGCAGTCGACCGGGCAGACCTCGACGCACGAGTTGTCCTTCGTCCCGATGCAGGGCTCTGCGATCACGTAGGCCATGTGGAGTTCGTTCCTTCTTGGGTGCGGGTCCGGGCTGGCGCCGCGGATTGTACGCGGCGCTCTAGGCGGCAGCCGTCAGCTCAGGCCTGCGCGCCGCCCACGGGCGCGCCGCCTCGAGCTGGGCGCCGAGCGCGAGCAGGGTGGCCTCGTCGGCCGGGCGGCCGAAGAAGTGGATGCCGACCGGCAGGCCGTCCTCCCCGTGCGCGAACGGCAGCGAGATCGCCGGCTGGCCGGTGACGTTGGCGATCGCGGTGTAGGGGGTGAACTCGCCCGCGCGGCGGAACGTCTCGGCCGGGTCGTCGTTGTCGCCGAACAGCTCGCCGATCGGCCGCGGCCGCAACGCGAGCGACGGCGTCAGCACGACGTCGTAGTCGCTCATCGCCGTCACGAACCCGCGCGCGAGCGCCTGCAGCTGAGCCTGCGCGGCGAGATAGTGCGCGGCCCCCAGCCGCGCCGAGCGCTCCCACAGGTACCACGACAGCCTCTCCATGTCCGCCGCCGTCGGCTCGCGCCCGGCGATGGTGGCGGCGAACACGATCGTCGAGGCGACCGCCGGGCCGAATGCGGCCGAGAACAGCTCGAACACGCCCGGGATCTGCCACGGCGCGGTCGGCAGCTCCTCGACCTCATGGCCGAGCTCCTGCAGCAGCGCGACCGCGTCGTGCACGGCGCGCGCGGCGATCGGATCGACCTCGCCGCCTCCGCCTTCCACGAGCGGCGTCGCCAACGAAAAGCCGATGCGCAGCCGACCGGGCTCGCGCGCGACCGCGTCCGCGTACGGCGCGGACGGCGGCGGCGCCCACGTCGCGTCCCCCAGCTCGGGCCCGGCCAACAGGTCGAGCAGCTGGGCGCTCTCCGCGGTCGTCCGCGTCAGCACGCCGTCGGCCACGAGGAACGAGTCGCCGAGCGCGGGCGCAAGCGAGACGCGGCCGCGCGCGGGCTTCAGGCCGACGAGCCCGCAGCAGGCGGCGGGAATGCGGATCGAGCCGCCGCCGTCGTTGCCGTGCGCGAGCGGGACCATCCCGGCGGCGACCGCGGCCGCCGCGCCGCCGGACGAGCCGCCCGGCGTGCGCGAGAGGTCCCACGGGTTGCGGGTGGGGCCGAAGCGACGCGACTCGGTCGAGGGCAGGATCCCGTACTCCGGAAGCGCGGTCTTGCCCACGATCACGAAGCCGGCCGCACGCAACCGGCCGACGAAGGCGGCGTCGAACGGCGCGACGAAGTCGCCGAACAGGTCGGCGCAGAAGGTGAGCGGCATGCCGGCGACCGGCTGGTTGTCCTTGATCGCGATCGGCACGCCGGCGAAGGGACGCTCGTCGCCGCCGCCGATCGCGTCAGCGGCAGCGAGCGCGCCGTCGGCGTCGACATGCGTGAACGCATTGACCTGCCCGTCGAGCGCCTCGATTCGCTCGAGCGAAGCGGAGACCAGCTCGCGGGCGGTGATCTCGCCCGAGCGGACGAGCGCGGCGAGCTCGCTCGCGGGGCGGAAGAGCAGGTCGTGCACGGTTGGTCTCCTTGTGGCGGGCGAGGTCCTGGCCGACTGGCCAATCGTAGTGTGCCACCCTGAGCGATGCCCGTCTCCCGAACCCCGAGCCTGGAGCATCCTCACATGAGCGCGACCGACACCGACGTGCAGTCCGGCCTCGAGGGCGTCGTCGCCTTCGCCACCGAGATCGCCGAGCCCGATCGCGCCGGCGGTGCACTGCGCTACCGCGGCGTCGACATCGAGGAACTGGTCGGCACGGTCCCGTTCGAGCAGGTGTGGGGCCTGCTCGTGGACGGCTCCTACCTGCCCGGCCTGCCGCCGGCCGAGCCGCACGCGCTGACGGTGCGCTCGGGCGACCCGCGCGTGGACGTGCAGAGCGCGCTCGCGATGCTCGGGGTGGGTGGGAACGGGACCAGCTTCGGCCAGCTGATCGACATCTCCGACGAGCAGGCGCGCGACCAGCTCGCGCGCGCGTCCGTGATGGCGCTGTCGTTCGTGGCGCAGTCGGCCCGCGGGGCCGGCAAGCCGCCCGTGCCGCAGGCCGAGGTCGACACGGCGACGTCGATCCCGGAGCGCTTCCTGATGCGCTGGCGCGGCGAGGTCGACCCGAACCACGCGAAGGCGATCGACGCGTACTGGATCTCCGCCGCCGAGCACGGCATGAACGCCTCGACCTTCACGGCGCGCGTCGTCGCCTCGACCGGCGCCGACATCGCGGCGGCGCTGAGCGCGGCCGTCGGCGCATTGAGCGGGCCGCTGCACGGCGGCGCGCCCTCGCGCGTGCTGAAGATGCTCGACGAGGTGGAGGCAAGCGGGAACGCGGAGCAGTGGGTCAAGGACGCGCTCGACCGCGGCGAGCGGCTGATGGGGTTCGGCCACCGCGTCTATCGCGCCGAGGACCCGCGCGCCCGCGTGCTGCGCCGTACGGCGCGAGAGCTCGGCTCCGCGCGCGTCGAGGTGGCCGAAGCGCTGGAGCAGGCGGCGCTGGCCGAGCTGCAGGCGCGCAAGCCCGACCGCGTGCTCGCGACCAACGTCGAGTTCTGGTCGGCGGTCGTGCTCGACTACGCCGAGGTCCCGCCGGAGCTGTTCACGCCGATGTTCACGTGCGCGCGCACGGCCGGCTGGAGCGCGCACATCCTCGAGCAGAAGCGCGAGGGCCGGTTGATCCGGCCGACGGCGAAGTACGTCGGTGCGGGGCCGCGCCCGCGCGAGGCCGTCCAGGCGGAGCGCGCCTAGCGGCGCGGCTCGAGCGCCGCCTGGATGTCGGCAAGCCGGCGCACGAGCCCGTCACGCTGCTCGGCCAGCTCCGCGGCGTCGAGCAGGCGCGGGCGAGCCGGACGCGGCGATTCGTCCGGGGCGGGCACGAAGCCGGGCCGGCGAGCGACGAGGTCGGAGAGCGTCTGCTCGAGCGCGGCGATCTGCGCCCGCAGGCGCCGCCGCTCGTACGCCTGCTCGTCCGGCGCAGGCGGCTCCACGACGTCGACGTAGAGCGCGGCGGCGACGTCGCGCAGGTCGAGGCCGGCGTCGCGCGCGGCGCTGCGCGCGCTCGCGACGAGCTGCGCGAGCGCGTCGGGATCGGCCGCGCTTCCAGTCACGAAGGTGCCGCTGCCGTGGCGCGTGACGACGAGTCCGCTGCGCTCCAGCCGCCGGTAGACCGCGCGGATCGTGTTGACGTTCACGCCGGTCTGCTCGGCCAGTCGATGGAGGGCCGGCAGCCGCGCGCCGGGCGCCAGCGCGCCGCGCAGGATGTCGCTGCGCAGGGCCCAGGCGAGCTGCGTGCCGACCGGTACGTCGCCTTCGCGGTCGATCACGATCTCGAGCGTCGCCATCCGGCAACGGTAGCGCGCGCCTCCTCTTCTTTGACACTCTGCTAGCAGACTATTACTCTCACGTCCATGCGAGCGGCGTTCGAGGAGCTCGGCGACATGCTGATCCTCACCGGCAAGACCGTCGTCGCGGCCGTGCGGCCGCCGTACCCGTACGGCGGCGAGCTCGTCGCGCAGTTCCTGTTCGCGCTGAAGCTCTGCTGGTTCCCGCTGCTGGTGACGATGCTCTGCGTCGGCTACGCGGTTCCCGGCATGGAGGCGGCCAACTTCCTCGTGCTGTTCGGCGCGCTCGACCGCCTCGGCGGCCTGTTCGTGCTCGCCTCGGTTCGCGAGCTGGGTCCGACGATGACGGCGCTGGTCGTCGCCGGCGCCGCGGGCACGGGCATCACCGCCGACCTCGGCGCGCGCAAGATCCGCGAGGAGCTCGACGCACTGCAGGTGCTCGGCGTCGACCCCGTCAAGAACCTCGTCGTCCCGCGCTTCCTCGCGCTCATGCTCGTCACCGGCCTGCTGGACGTCTACGCGCTGCTCGCCGGCGTCCTCGGAGGGATCCTCGCCACGCTCGTCAGCGGCGCCGGCATCGGTCCGTTCTTCACCACCTTCCTCGCGAACGCTTCCACCACCGAGCTGTGGGGCTCCGTGCTCAAGTGCGTCCTCTTCGGCGCGCTGATCGCGATCGTCTGCTGCTACAAGGGCATGACCGCCTCCGGCGGCGCCGAGGGCGTGGGGCGCGCCGTCAACCAGGCCGTCGTGATCGCCCTGCTCGCGGTCGGCGCCTTCAACTACGTCTTCACGCAGACGCTGCTGGCGACCCACCCCCAGCTGAGCATCATCCGTTAAGAGGCGAAGGGCCGGTGGGGGAACCGGCCCTTCGCGCGGGGTTACTTCTGGGGGAGATCGCAGGATCTCCGACGCCCCGGACGGAAGTCCGGAGCAGGCGGCTACATCATGCCGCCCATGCCGCCCATGTCGGGCATGCCGCCGCCGGCGCCGCCGTCCTTCTCCGGCACCTCGGCGACGATCGCCTCGGTCGTGAGGATGTTCTTCGCGATCGAGGCGGCGTTCTGGAGCGCGGAGCGCGTCACCATCGCCGGGTCGATCACGCCCGCGGCGACGAGGTCGACGATCTCGCCCGTAGCGGCGTTGAGGCCGAAGCCCTTCTTCGCCTTGCGCACGTCGTTGACGACGACCGAGCCCTCCAGCCCCGCGTTGTGCGAGATCTGGCGCAGCGGCTCCTCGAGCGAGCGCAGGATGATTCTCGCGCCCGTCGTCTCGTCGTCGTCGAGGTCGTCGAACGAGATCGCGTCCGCGGCCTGCAGCAGCGCGACGCCGCCGCCCGGCACGATGCCCTCCTCGAGGGCGGCGCGCGTGGCCTGGAGCGCGTCCTCGACGCGGTGCTTCTTCTCCTTCATCTCCGTCTCGGTCGCCGCGCCGACCTTCACGACGGCGACGCCGCCGGAGAGCTTGGCGAGGCGCTCCTGGAGCTTCTCGCGATCGAAGTCCGAGTCGGTGTTCTCGACCTCCGACTTGATCTGCTTGATGCGGCCCTTGATCGCCTCGCTGTCGCCGGAGCCGTCGATGATCGTCGTGTTGTCCTTCGCGACGACGACGCGGCGCGCGCGGCCGAGCTGCGAGAGCTGCGTGTTCTCGAGCTTGAGGCCCATCTCCTCGGTGATGACCTCGCCGCCGGAGAGGATCGCGATGTCCTCGAGCATGCGCTTGCGGCGGTCGCCGAAGCCCGGCGCCTTGACCGCAACACCGGTGAAGGTGCCGCGCAGCTTGTTGACGATCAGCGTCGCGAGCGCCTCGCCCTCGACGTCCTCGGCGATGATCAGCAGCGGCTTGCCCGACTGGATGACGGCCTCGAGGACCGGCAGCACGTCGCGCACGGAGCCGATCTTCTGGTTGGCGATCAGGATGTAGGGGTCGTCGAGGACGGCCTCCATGCGGTCCTGGTCGGTGACCATGTACGGCGAGATGTAGCCCTTGTCGAACTGCATGCCCTCGGTGAACTCGAGGTCCATGCCGAACGTCTGGCCCTCCTCGACGTTCACGACGCCGTCCTTGCCGACCTTCTCGATCGCGTCGGCGATCACGTCGCCGATCTCGTCGTCGCCGGCCGAGATCGTCGCGACGCGCGAGATCTGGTCCTTGCCGGAGATCTCCTTGCTCTGCTTGCCGATCGAGGCGACGACCTGCTCGACCGCCTTCTCGATGCCGCGCTTGAGCGCGAGCGGGTTGGCGCCGGCCGCGACGTTCTTGAGGCCGGTGCGGACGATCGCCTGCGCGAGCACCGTGGCGGTCGTCGTGCCGTCGCCGGCGACGTCGTTGGTCGCCGTGGCGACCTCGCGCACGAGCTGCGCGCCCTGGTTCTGGAAGACGTCCTCGACCTCGATCTCGCGGGCGATCGTGACGCCGTCGTTCGTGATCGTCGGGGCGCCGAACTTCTTGTCGAGGACGACGTAGCGGCCCTTCGGGCCGAGCGTCACCTTGACGGCGTTGGCGACGGCGTCGACGCCGGCCTCGAGGGCCTTGCGCGCCTCCGCGTCGTACTTGAGCTCCTTGTGTGCCATGTCTTCTGTGTCTCCTCGTGACGCCTAGGACTGGACCTTGGCGAGCACGTCCGACTCGCGCAGGACCAGCAGGTCCTCGCCGTCGACCTTGATCTCGGTGCCGCCGTACTTGCTGTAGAGGACCTCGTCGCCCTCGGCGACGTCGAGCGGGACGCGCTTCTCGCCGTCCTCGTCCCACTTGCCATCGCCGACGGCGATGACCTTGCCCTTCTGGGGCTTCTCCTTGGCCGTGTCGGGGAGCACGAGACCGGAAGCGGTGGTCTCCTCCTCCTCGATCGCCCGCACGATCAACCGATCGCCGAGGGGCTTGAGCTTCATCTGATGCAACCTCCGCTAAGGCAGTTGGGTCACGAACTTGGCACTCACCCCATGCGAGTGCCAACTGGATCGGACTATAGCCAACCGCTGGCACTCTCGCCAAGCGAGTGCCAAAATCGTCACATCTGAGCCGCAGCGGCTCAGTTCTGCGCGCCGCCGATGCCGTGCATCCGATCGCGGATCGGATTGCTCGGCTCGACGATCTGCGAGAAGCGCACGACCGTCACGACGTCGTCGAGATCGACCGGGCGGTCGTAGATCTGCTGCAGGAAGCTCATCAGCTCTTCGACGCGGCGGAACTCCGGGTTGTCGTGCTCGATGTCGCGCGGCGAGAGGTCGCGCATGCGCTTCACTTCGACCGAGTCGATGACCGCCTGGAAGATCCGCTCGCGCGGCGAGTACTGGTAGCCGATCGTCACCAGCACGCAGTCGTTCTTGCGGTACTTGTGCGACTTGTCGCCGAGCCGGATCGTGGCGGTCTTGCGCCCCTTGCGGAGCTGGTCCGCGAAGACGGCCGAGTAGAAGTTCAGGACGCGCACGACGGGGCGCAGACTACCGGTCGGAGGCGATTGCGGACAGGGCGCGCTCCGCCATCTCGCGCTCGCCGTCGTAGCTGAGGGCCGTGACCGCCTCCGACAGCGGGATCCAGCGCGCCTCCTCGACCTCGTCGTCGTGATCGTCGAGCGAGCCGGCCAGATACTCGAACAGATAGAAGGTCACGCGCTTGAAGATGCGCTTGCCGCCGCGCTGGTAGAAGTAGCGCACGTCGCCGAGCTTCTCGACGAGCGCCGCCTCGACGCCGGTCTCCTCGCGGACCTCGCGCAGCGCCGTCTGGTCAGGCGTCTCACCGGGGTCGACGTGCCCCTTCGGCAGCGCGAGGACCTTCTGGCCCTGCGCGCCGCGGCGCGTCGGCACGATCACGATCGCCTGCCCGTCTCTGACGACGACGCCGCCGGCCGAGCGCTCCTGCTCGTCTCCGCGCCTGCCGCCCGAGCGCTTGCCGCGAGCCTTCGCCGATCTAGAAGACATACCGCTCGAGCGCGGACGGATCGTGAACCGTCAGCTTCCCGCGGCCCTGCTCGATCACACCTGCGCGCTCGAGCACCGCGAGGAAGCGGCTCGCCGACTCGCGCGAGGAGCCGGCCAGCTTGGCGACGTCGGCCTGCGTCGCGACGACGAGCACCTCGCGCTCGCCCGCGCCCTCCTCCTGCGCCTCGGCGACGAGCTGCGTGAGGACCGTCGCGACGCGGCTCTGGACCGTCTGGAACGACTGGCTTGCGACGCGTTCGTTCATCGCCCGCAACCGGCGCCCGAGCGAGACGACGACGCCGACCGCGATGCCGGGGTGCTCGCGCATCAGGCGGCGCATGTCGGCGCCGAGGATCGCGACCGCCTCGACCGCGTCGAGCGTCTCGATCGTCGCCGAGCGCTTCTCGTCCTCGAACATCGCCAGCTCGCCGAAGATGTCGCCGGGACCGAAGTTCGCGAGCGTGATGCTGCGGCCGTCGGCGTGTTCGCGAATCGCGCGCGCGTGGCCGTGCTTGACGACGTAGCAGGTGTCGCTCTGGTCGCCCTCGCGGAAGACGACCTGGCCGGGCTCGTAGCTGCGCGGGACGGCGACCTCGGCGACGTGCGTCAGCTCGCCGGGGCCGAGCGCCTCGAACGTCGGGACGCGCGCGAGCAGCGCGATCGTGTCGTCGATGCTCGTGGTGGCCACATGCCAGATGTATCAGACGGCGTCCAAGGCTTGCTCGCGCCGACGCTTGCGAACCCCCCGGACGAGCGGCCAGAGGAGCGCGGCCAGCAGGGCGGCCGGCACGAGCGCGGCGGCCGCGATCACGACGACGCCGGCAGCCACCTCCAGCACGCGCAGCGCGTCGCGCGCGGCGTCGCCGATGCCGAACGAACCGTTGTCGGCCGGCACGGTGCCGCCGCCGGCGCCGCCGTGGATCCCGACGCTCACGCGGCTGTAGTCGACGCGACGGTCGAGCGCGCGCTGTGCCCGCTCGGTGCTCGCGATCGTGCGCTCCAGCTGGTCGAGCCGCGCGCGCAGGCGCAGCGTCTCGTCCTCGGTGTCGGCGTGCGCGAGCGCTCGGATCACGCCCGCGCGCTCGGCGCGCGCGTTCGCGAGACGGCGGCGGATCGAGACGTACGCCTGGTTGACGTCGCGCGCGTCGTCGGAGCGGCTGAGGACGTGCGCGTCGGGGAGTCGCGACAGCGCGGCCAGCGCCGGCTCGAGCCGAGCGGCCGGAACGCGCAGCTCGAAGCGCGCCTCGCCGCCGTCGGTGCTCGTCTGGACGGACGAGGAGTCGACGATCGCGTCGAAGCGCGCGGCGACGCCGAGCACGCCCTGCGCGACGTCGTCGACGCGCTCGGGCTCGGTGCCGAACTCGACCGAGGCGGAGCGCTCGACCTTGCGGGCGAAGCCGTCCGCCGCCAGGCCGCGCGCCAGCGGCGCGGAGCGGCGCAGCGCGCCGGCCTGCGGCGCGGCCTCGCTCGCGACGCCGCCGGCCGAGTCCTGGAGCGCGGTGGCGGGCGTGGCGGGCGTGGCGCCTTCGGTCCTGGGACGCGCGCCGTCGCCCGCGTTCAACGCGATCGCGAGCGCCGCGAGGCCGACCGCGAGGGCCGTCGCGGCGGCCGGGAGGAGCGGGCGGTGGAGGAAAGCGGGCCAGCGGCGTGGGCGGGCGGCGGTCGGACGCGGGCGCGGCGGGAATCTCGCCGCCACGCGCGCGTCGAGTTCGGCGGCGAACGCCTCGCGCGGGCGCGGGCGCTCCGCGAGCAGCAGGGTGCTCAGCTCGTCGTCATGCATCACAGGCCTTCCTCAGCTTCGCCAGGGTGCGGTGCAGGAGCGTGCCGGCGTTCGACTCGCTGACGCCGAGCACGCGCGCGATCTCGGCGTTCGCGAGGCCGGCGTGGAACTTGAGCGCGACCAGCTCGCGCTCGCGCGGGGTGAGCCGGTCGAGCGCGGCGCGCAGCGCGCTGCGGCGCAGGGCATCGTCGGCGACGTCCTCGCTCGACGCGAGCGCGTCGGCCGCGGCCGCATCCTGCGGATCGACGGCGAGCCGAGCGTGGCGTCTGCGGCGGCGCAGCTCGTCGAGCGCGGCGTTGCGCGCGATCCCGAACAGCCAGGCGCGCTCGCTGCCGCGGGCGCGGTCGAACGAGCGGCGGCGGCGGTAGGCGCGCTCGAACGCGAGCGCGGTCACGTCCTCGGCGGCGGCCGGTTCGCGCAGCAGCGTCGCGACGTAGGCGTAGACGTCGTCGCGGCTGGAGCGGTAGAGCGCCTCGAAGCGCTCCCAGCTCACGTCGATGGCGCTCGGCGACGTCGCGGTCATCGTGGCGTTCACGTCCCTACTACGACGCTGCGCGCGATCCATCACAACCGGATCGCGGCGCGGTGCAGGTTACGCGAATCGGCTTTCGCCCTCCGGTCATCGCAAGCGACGACCTGCGGGCGACGTCACACGAACAGCCGCGGGTCGTTCGTGATGATGCCCGTCACGCCGAGCGCTTCGAGCGCCTGGATGCGCGGCGCCTCGTCGACGGTCCACACGTACAGCTCGCCGCGCGCGCCCTGCACCGCCTCGACGAGCCGTCTGGTGACGAGCCGCCAATGGACCATCAGCGCGTCGCAGCGGCCGGAGCGCAGGGCGTCGGCCGCGCGCCCGGGAAGGACCCGCTGCGCGACGAGGATCAGCGCGAGCGCGGGCGCGACGTACAGCTTCGACTGCGTGTAGTCCCTGCGCGCCCGCGGGACCGACCAGCCGAGCCGCAGCGCCGGCTCGAGCCTGCGGATGCGCGCGAGGCTCTCGGTGTAGGTGGAGGAGATCAGCGCACGCTCGATCAGATCGTGCTCGCGCAGCGCCGCGACGACGCGCTCCTCGTAGCCGGGGATCTTCAGGTCGACGTCGAACTCGAGCGACGCGAACGCCGGCGAGGCGAGGTGCGCGAGGCCCTCGGCGAGCGTCAGCGGCGTGCGCGCGTGCGCGTCCGTGTAGTCGTGCGCGAGCAGCAGCTCGCCGCGCGCGGCATCCGGACGCCCGTCGGCGCCGAGCGCCGGCAAGACATCGAACTCGATCATGTCGACGCCGTGCGCAAGCGCCGCGTCGAAGCTCTCGCGCGTGTTGCCGGGCTCGATCAGGTCAGCGCCCTTGTGGCCGACGCGGCGCAGCGCGATGGTCCTGTCAGGTCTCAACGCTGGCATCCCGGGCACCAGAAGGTCGTGCGGTTGTCGTCGCCCTGGCCGCGGGCGCGGATCGTCGTGCCGCAGCGCGGGCAGGGCCGGCCGGCGCGGTCGTAGACGTGCCGCTCGCTCGGGTCCGGTCGGCTGCGTTCGGTGGCCGCGAACATGCGCGGGCGCGCATCGGCGATCACGGCGAGCGCCTCCGTGTCGGTCACGTCGCGCAGCGCGCGCCACGGATCGAGCTGCGCGCCCCAGAGGCCCTCGGCCTTCCAGATGTTGCCGAGGCCGGCGACGATCCGCTGGTCGAGCAGCGCGTCGCCGATCCCGCGCGTGGGGTCGTCGGCGCGCAGGCGGGCGATGAACGTGGAGGCGTCGAACGCGTCGGCGAGCACGTCGGGGCCGAGTGCGGCGAGCCGCTGGTCGAAGCGCGTGCGGCCGTCCGTCATCAGCTCCAGCACCGGGCCGTCGAACTCGACCACGTCGTGACCGCGCGAGCGGATCACGAGCCAGGCGCGGCGCGGCGCGCGGCGCCAGCGGGCACCGTGGCGGTAGACCGCCCAAGCGCCCGTCATGCGCAGGTGCGAGTGCAGCACGAGGTCGCCCTCGAAGCGCAGGAACAGGTGCTTGCCGTGCGTGTCCACCTTCGTCACGGCGCGGCCGCGCAGCCGCTCGGGCCAGCGGTCGCGCGCGTGGCGCGCCTGCGGCGTGAGGATCTCGTCCGGCACGGCGCCTTCCAGCACCGGGCGGATGCGCTTCGCCGCTCGCAGGATCGTGTCGCCCTCTGGCATGACTCCAGAGTAGGGCGCACCGTGAGACGGTGTGTGACCTTCCCGCGCTTACGCGGCGTCGATCGGCACGTCGGCCGGCAAGGGAATCTCCTGCGGCGGCGCGCCTTCGGTCGCGTCCCAGGAGGCGAACGCGACGCCGTCGCGGCCCTCGTGCGGCGTCGCTCCGCCAAGCGCGAGCAGCGCAAGTCGCCGCGGATCGCGGTTGACGAGCTGGCGGCGCACCTCGGGCGCGACGCGCGCGATCCCGCCGGTCGGCACGCGGCGCTCCTCGCCTTCGAGCATCAGCGACAGCTCGCCTTCGAGCACGAGGTAGACCTCCTCCTGGTGCTCGTGGCGGTGGATGCGGCCGACCTGGCCCGGCTGCAGGACGATCAGGTTGAGCCCGAACGTGCTCACGCCGAGCTCCGCGCGCAGGCGCTGGAAGCGCTCCTCGGTGTCGAGGTTCAGCTGTGTGAAGTCGGCGCCCGGCTCCATCGCGCCGGGAGTCTATGCGCTCAGCGTCAGCCGGCGGGGGCCGGCGCGGAAGCCGACGCCCTCGAGCGCGGCCTCCCACGGCGTGCCCATCACCGGCTCGCCGTCGACCTTCTCCAGCGCGATGCGTCTGATGCGGCCGGCTCTGGCGTGCTCGGCGAGCGCCTGGAGCGCCGGCGCGATGCGCGGGTCGCCGGGCGCGACGAGCGACTGCAGCGCTCTGCCGCCGCGCTCCAGGTAGAGGACCGGCTCGGAGCCGGCGAGCACGACGAGCGCGCCGGGCGTGCGGGCGGGGCGGCGCGCTCTGTCCCCGTCGCGCTTGGGCCACGGCAGCGCGGCGCCGTACGGCTGCGCCGGGTCGGTCGCGGCGAGCACGAGCGGCGGCGCCTCCTCGGGCGCCTTCTGCGCCCGCAGCCGCTCGACCGCGCCCGGCAGCGCGAACTGCGCGCCGCCGAGCCCCTCGACGAAGTAGCCGCGCCGCGCGACGCCGAGCGTCTCCAGCTGGGCCAGCTCCGGGTAGATCGCGGAGAAGCCGCCGGGCACGCCCTCGGCGAGCACGAGCTCGCGCGTGAGGATGCCGTAGCGCTCGAGCAGCAGCTCGGCGAGCGCGCGGCGCTTGGCGGCCGGGTCGAGCGGCTGCGCCGGCACGTCGAACAGCGGCGCGGCGAGGCTCCAACGGCCCTGCACCTGCGCCTGCGCGCCGCCGCGCCGCGAGGAGAAGCGCCGGCCGGCGCGGGCGCGCGACGCCGCCGCGCGCTGCGCCTTGGCGAGCGTGAGGCGCGGCGCGCGCAGCGGCGCGAACGCGTCGTTCGTCGCCTCGCCGGCCCACGCGAGATCCCACAGCGCCTCCTGCAGCTCCTCGGGCGCCAGGTCGACGTCGATCAGCAGGTCGGTGAAGAAGCAGGAGCCTCTGGCGAGGCGCTCGCGCACCGCCTCGTGCGCGGGTGTGGCTGGCGGGTCGCCTCTGACCGGCGGCGGCCCGATCAACGGGGCGTCCTCGCGGAAGTAGAGCGCGACGCGCCCGCTGTTGCGCCCGAGCGCGCCGGCGCCGACCCACACCAGCTCGCCGCTCGCGCACAGCGCGTCCATCCACGTCGCCGACCAGGCGCCGACGCGGCGCGGCAGCACCTCGTGCTCCCACGTCTCCGGCGTCAGCGCGAGGCCCTGCAGCGGCACGAGCTGCTCGCGCAGGCGGTCGACGCCGGCGCCGCCGGCGGGATGCTTGTCGACGCCCTGCCAGCTCGGCAGGAAGGCCGCGAACGCGCGCTGGTCCGCCGGCTCGATCTCCTTGCGCAGGACGGCGAGCGAGGCGCGCCGCAGGCGGCGCAGCACGTCAGCATCGCACCACTCGCGCCCGCTGCCGCCCGGCCGCAGCTCGCCGCGCACGAGCTCGCCGGCGCGCTCGAGCTCCGCCAGCGCGGGGGTCGGGTCGAGCCCGTAGCGCTCGCGCGGGTCCGCGGTCGGGAACGGCCCGTGCGTCTGCGCGTAGCGGCGCATGAGGCGCAGCAGCGCGTCCGGCACGTCCTCGAGGAACGCGCCCGGCAGGCCGCCGGGCGGGACGATCCCGAGCGCGTCGCGGTAGAGGCCCGCGTCGGCCGCGTCGATCCAGCGCCGCTCGCCGCCGACGCGCACGAGCACGGCGCGGCGCTCGCGGGTCAGCTCGGCCAGCAGCGCGTCGGCGTCGATGCCGGGGTGCACCCGCTGCGCCGCCTCCGCGGCGGTCAGATCGCCGACGCGGCGCAGCACGTCGTGCAGCTCGTCGCGCGTGGCCGCGCGCGTGCGCTCGGAGCGATGCTGGAGGTCGTCCTCGACCTGCTCGAGCGCGTCGGCGTCGATCAGGTCGCGCAGCTCCTCCTGGCCGAGCAGCTCGCGCAGCAGGTCGCGGTCGAGCGAGAGGGCGGCGGCGCGCCGCTCGGCGTTCGGCGTGTCGCCCTCGTACATGTACGTCGCCACGTAGTCGAACAGCAGCGAGGAGGCGAACGGCGAGGCGGTCGCGGTCTCGACCTCGACGACGCCGATCTCGCGGCGGTGCAGCTGCGTGAGGAGGTCCCGCAGGCCCGGCAGGTCGAGCACGTCGCGCAGGCACTCGCGGTACGTCTCCAAGATGATCGGGAACTCGCCGTAGCGCTTGGCGACCTCCAGCAGCGTCTGGGACTTCAGCCGCTGCTGCCACAGCGGGGTGCGCTTCCCGGGGTACGCCCGCGGGATCAGCAGCGACCGTCCGGCGTTCTCGCGGAAGCGCGCGCCGAACAGCGCGGAGCCGCTCAGCTCGGCGACGACCGCGTCCTCCAGCTCGTCCGGCTCGATCAGCGCGATCTCCGCGCCCGGCGGCTCGTCCGCGTCGGGCAGGTGCACGATGATCCCGTCGTCGGACCAGATCGCGTCCGCCTCCAGGCCGAGCTGGTCGCGGATGCGGGCGGAAAGCGCGAGCCCCCAGGCGGCGTGGATGCGACCGCCGTACGGGGAGAGGACGCACAGCCGCCAGTCGCCGATCTCGTCGCGGAAGCGCTCGATCACGATCGTGCGGTCGGACGGGATCACGCGCGTCGCCTGCTGCTGCTCTGCCAGGTAGTCGAGCAGGTTGCGCGCGGCCGGCTCGTCGAGGTCGTAGTCGACGGCGAGCTCCTCGGCCGATCTGTCGACGGCGGTTCGCGCGAATCTGCCGATCGCCTCGCCGAGCTCCTTCGGCCGGCCGACGGAGTCGCCCTTCCAGAAGGGGATCGCGCCCGGCGCGCCCGGCGCGGGCGTGACGACCACGCGGTCGCGGCCGATCTCCTCGATCCGCCACGAGGAGGCGCCGAGCAGGAACGTCTGGCCGGGGCGCGCCTCGTAGACCATCTCCTCGTCGAGCTCGCCGACGCGGCGGCCGTCGGGCAGCGTGACCATGAACAGGCCGCGGTCGGGGATCGTGCCGGCGTTCGTGACGGCGAGCGCGCGAGCGCCTCTGCGCGGGCGGAGCGTGCCGGCGACGCGGTCCCACACGATGCGCGGGCGCAGCTCGGCGAACTCGGACGACGGGTAGCGCCCGTCGAGCATGTCGAGCACGTTCTCCAGCTGCGTGCGGCTGAGCTCGGCGTACGTGTAGGTGCGCGTGACGAGCGCGTGGAGGTCGTCGACGGAGATCGGCTCGTCGTCCGGCCCGTCGCTCGACGCCGCGATCGCGACGACCTGCTGGGCGAGCACGTCGAGCGGGTTGCGCGGCACGACGGTCGGCTCGATCGCGCCGTCGCGCATGCGTCTGGCGACGACCGCGCACTCCAGCAGGTCGGCGCGGAACTTCGGGAAGATGCGGCCCTTGCTGACGTCGCCGACGTTGTGGCCGGCGCGGCCGATGCGCTGCAGGCCGGCGGCGACCGACTTCGGCGACTCGACCTGCAGGACGAGGTCGACGGCGCCCATGTCGATGCCCAGCTCCAGCGACGAGGTCGCGACGATGCAGGGGATCTCGCCCGCCTTCAGCAGCTCCTCGACGACGAGCCGCTCCTCGCGCGCGAGCGAGCCGTGGTGGGCGCGGGCGATCTCGACGGGCGGTCGGGCGTCCTCGGCCTCGGCCGAATCACCGTCGTTCGCGAGCTCGTTCAGCCGCAGCGCGATCCGCTCGGCCGAGCGGCGGTTGTTGACGAACAGGATCGTCGAGCGGTGCTGCTGGATCAGCTTCAGCAGCTCGGGATAGATAGCGGGCCAGATCGAGCGGCGGGTGGCCTCGGTGCCGCCGCTCAGCGGGTCGAAGTCGGGCGCGGGCGTGGCGTCCGGCTCGACCATCGACTCGACCGGCACGTGGATCTTGAGGTCGAGCGGCTTGCGCACGCCCGTGTCGACGATGCGGCATCTGCGCCGCGGGCCGACCATGAAGCGCCCGACCTCCTCGAGCGGGTTCTGCGTCGCCGAGAGGCCGATGCGCTGCACTTCGCGTCCGCCGTTGTGCTCCTGCGCGAGCGCGTCGAGCCGCTCGAGCGTGAGCGCGAGGTGCGCGCCGCGCTTCGTCCCGGCGACGGCGTGGATCTCGTCGACGATCGCCCACTCCGCCCCCTTGAGGACCTCCCGCGCGCGGCTCGTGAGCATCAGGTAGAGCGACTCCGGCGTGGTGATCAGCACGTCGGGCGGCTCTCGCAGCATCTGCTGGCGCTCTCTCTGCGGCGTGTCGCCCGTGCGGATCGCCACGCGCAGGTCGGCGCCGATGCCCTGCAAGGGCGCGCGCAGGTTGCGCTCGATGTCGTAGGAGAGCGCCTTGAGCGGGGAGACGTAGACGAGGCGCGTGCGGCGCTCGCCGCCCCCGGGAGACGCCTTTCGCCCTCTCGCGGCCGGAACCGGCCGCGTCCGGGCGACGTCACCAGCGAGTCGGTCGAGCGCCCACAGGAACGCCGCGAGCGTCTTGCCCGAGCCGGTCGGCGCCGAGATCAGCACATGCTCGCCGGTGGCGATCGCCGGCCACGCCTGCGCCTGCGCCTCCGTGGGCGCGTCGAACGCCCGCGCGAACCACTCGCGCGTCTGCGGAGCGAACGCGTCGAGCGGCGAGGAGGCTGGGGACGAGCGCGGCATCGGCTCGACCGAGCCTAGCGGCGCACGGGCGGAATCTCCGCCGCTCTTAGGCTGAATCGCGACAGAGTATGGTTGTACGGGTGAAGACGACCGTAGATATTGCTGAGGCCATGTTGAGAGAGGCCAAGCTGATCGCCGCGCGCGAAGGGACGACGCTGAAGGCGCTCGTCGAGGAGGGGCTGCGGCACGTCATCGACGAGCGCGCGAAGGAGGCGACGGGCTTCAGACTCAAAGACTGCAGCTACGGCAGCGGCGGCGGCGTGGAGGGCATCGACGTCAACGACTGGATGGCGATGAAGCACCTGACGCGAGGCGCGGGTTCGTGATCGCCGTCGACTCGAACGTGCTCATCTACGCGCATCGGCGCGACAGCGAACCGTATGCGACAGCGCGTGACCGGCTCGAGCGGCTCGCCACCGGTCGTGCGCTGTGGGCGATTCCCTATCCCTGCGTTCACGAGTTCATCCGCAACGTGACCGATCCGCGCATCTATGCGAAGCCGACGCCGCTCGACCTCGCGCTCGAGCAGGTCACGACGTGGCAGAGCGCTCCTAGCGTGCGACTGATCGGCGAGGGCTCGCGCCACCTCAACCTGCTCGGCGACGTCTCGCGCGAAGGCCGCGTGCGAGGCGCCGCGATCCACGACGCCCGCATCGCCGCGATCTGCCTGGAGCACGGCGTCAGCGAGCTGTGGACGGCGGACCGCGACTTCGGCCGCTTCCCGGCGCTCAAGACGCGCAACCCGCTCGTCGGCTGAGCGGGCGGAGGGACCGGCCGCACCGGTCGGGCGCCTACGGCCCGCCCAGGCCCGCCAGCTCCCGCGCCCGCAGGAACACGCCGTCGATCATCGGCTCCGTCAGCCGGCCGGTGAACGTGTTCTGCTGGCTCGGGTGGTAGCAGCCGAGCAGATGCAGGCGGCCCGGCGAGGGCAGCTCGGCGCCATGGCCGAATCTCGGCCGCGGCCGCGGGACCGGCTCGCCCGCCGCCGCGCGCGCACGCAGCGCGGCCTCCCAGGCGAAGCCGCCGAGGCACACGACGACGCGCAGCTCGCGCAACAGCTCCAGCTCGCGCAGCAGGTACGGGAAGCAGGCGTCGCGCTCGGCCGGCAGCGGCTTGTTCGCCGGCGGCGCGCAGCGGACCGCCGCGGTCACGTAGGCGCCGCGCAGCTCCAGCCCGTCGTCGCGGGAGCGCGACTCGGCCTGATTCGCCAGCCCGCAGCGCCACATCGACGCGAACAGCCAGTCGCCCGAGCGGTCGCCGGTGAAGACGCGGCCGGTGCGGTTGCCGCCGTGCGCCGCCGGCGCGAGGCCGAGCACCAGCAGCCGCGCGGCGGGATCGCCGAAGCCGGTGATCGGCCGGCCCCAGTACGTCTCTTCGGCGAACGCCGCCCGCTTCTCAGCGGCGACGCGCTCGCGCCAGTCGACCAGCCGCGGACATCTGCGGCAGGCGACGACCTCGGCGTCGAGCGCGGCCAGCGCCGCGATCTGCTCGCTCACGCGAGCGGCGGCGCCTCGAGGCCCAGCAGGCCGAACGCGAAGCGCTCGATCACCGGCTGCAGGTCAGCCGAGTGCTCGGGCTCGCCGAGGCGCAGCTGGCGCGAGACGAGCTCGGCGATGGCACCGACGATCGCAAACGCATCGAGCGGATCCTTGAAGCGCGGCAGGACGCCCTCCTGCGCGTGCGACTCGTTCTCGCTGAACAGCACCTGGGCGAAGCTCGCGACGATCTCGTCGCGACGGCGCATCGCAGCGGGTCCGGCACCGATGATCTCCACCAGCAGCGTCTGCGCCTCATTCGGGTATTCGTCGATCACGACGAGGAACTCGCGCATCCCCTCGCGCATGCGCGCGACCGGGTCGTCGCCGGCGTCTGCGACGGCGCCGAGGATGCGGCTGAGCAGCACCTGGTAGGCGGCGTCGAACAGCGCGAGGATGCACTCCTCCTTGTTCGCGAAGTGCTCGTAGAAGGTCGCCTTCGACATGCCGGCGGCGCGGCTGATCGATTCGGCGCTCGCGTCGGCATAGCCGGTCGAGGCGAAGACGGAGGCGGCCGCCTCGAACAGGCGCTCGCGCTGCTGTGCGAGCCGCACTTCGAGCGGCGGGGCGTGACGGCCACGCGGCACCGTCGGTCGGGTGGGGGTGCGATCCGAGCTGGCCATCGCTGTCATCGCTGAGTGTAACTCTGTCACCGCCCGGACGGTGACTGGCGCAATCGCGTTATTTCCAGCGCATTTGTCGCCGCCGCGCTAAGAGCGCCGCAGCGACCCCCGACGACGTCTGTGTCGTCGGCCGTGCGACGACCGCCAGCCGCTCGGCACGCAGTGCTCCGCCGCCGCCTCCGCTCGCTCGGCGGCGGCGAACGCGACATGCAGGACCCCGTCGATGCACGCCTCGCGCCAGCGCGCGGGAGCGGGTCTCCTGCGGGCCCGTCGTCGCATTCGCATCCCCGTGTGCATGCCGGCAGTCTCCCCCCAGGACGGCGTATCGGTCACCCGCAAGGTGCGCAACTGCACAGCTTCGGGGTGTGTTCTCCGTGCGCTCGCCGCCGTTTATCCGAGCGCGCGCCCGTACTGGCGCTCGTAGTACTCGCGGTAGTCGCCGGAGCGGATCGGCTCCCACCACCAGGCGTTCTCGCGATACCACTCGACCGTTCTCTCAAGGCCCTCGGCGAAGTGCACCTGCGCCTCCCAGCCGAGCGCGCGCAGCTTCTCCGAGGCGAGCGAGTAGCGCCGGTCGTGACCGGGCCGGTCGGTGACGTACTCGATCAGCGATGCGTCGTTGCCGGTCAGCGCGACGATCCGCTTGACGACCTCGATGTTGGGGCACTCGTCCGGCCCGCCGCAGTTGTAGACCTCGCCGGGCGCGCCGTGCTGCAGCGCCTGCCCGATCCCGCGGCCGAAGTCCTCCACGTAGAGCCAGTTGCGCACCTGCATCCCGTCGCCGTAGACGGGCAGCTTGTCGCCGTGCAGGGCGTTGAGGACCATCAGCGGGATCAGCTTCTCGGGGTACTGGTAGGGCCCGTAGTTGTTCGAGCCGCGGCAGATCACCGTCTCCAGCCCGTAGGTGTGGAAGTAGGAAGTCACGAGCAGGTCGGCGCCCGTCTTCGTGGCGGAGTAGGGGCTCGACGGCTGCAGCGGCGACTCCTCCGTGAAGGAGCCCTCGTCGATCGAGCCGTAGACCTCGTCGGTCGAGACCTGCAGGAAGCGCACGCCGGCGCTGCGCGCCGCCTCGAGCAGCACGTACGTGCCGATCGCGTTCGTGCGCAGGAACGCGTCCGGGTCGGCGATCGAGCGGTCGACGTGCGTCTCGGCGGCGAAGTTGACGACCGCGTCGACGCCCTCGATCGCGTCGGCGACGGCGTCCGGATCCTCGATCGCGCCGTGCACGAAGCGGACCTGGTCGAGCGTGTCGTGCAGGTTCTCCTTGCGGCCGGCATAGGTGAGCTTGTCGAGCACGACGACCTCGTCGCCGTGGTCGCGCACGCGCAGGCGGACGAAGTTCGAGCCGATGAAGCCGGCTCCCCCACAGACCAACAGCTTCATGCGCGAACCCCCCGCTGTGCGAGATACGTGGTGAGACCCTCCTGCCATGGCGGCAGCAGGGGTGCGTCGTCGCGCTCGGAGGCGAGCGCGCTGAAGGCCGGCCGCGGCGCCGGGCGCGGCATGTCCGCCGTCGTGCACGGGAGCACGCGGCAGGCGGCGCCGGCCTGGCGGAACGCCTCGACCGCGAGCTCGTACCACGAGCAGCGGCCCGCGCCGGCGACGTGGAAGATGCCTTGCGCGTCCGCGTCGTGCGCAAGCTCGAGCAGCGCCGGCGCGAGGTGCGCCGTCGCGGTCGGGCAGCCGATCTGGTCGTCGACGACGGTCACCTCGTCGCGCTGCTCGCCGAGCGCGAGCATCGTCGCGACGAAGTTGCGCCCGCCGACGCCGAACAGCCACGAGGCGCGGACGATCGCGTGCGAGCCGCCGGCGGCGGCGACCGCCTCCTCGCCCGCGAGCTTCGACGCGCCGTAGACGCTGCGCGGGCCGGGCGCGTCGGACTCCACGTAGGCGGGCTCGTCGGCGGAGCGGTCGCCGTCGAAGACGTAGTCGGTCGAGACGTGCACGAGCCGCGCGCCGACGTGGGCGGCGGCCTGCGCGATGTGCTCGGCGCCGAGCGCGTTGACCGCGTCGGCGCCGTCCGGGTCGGACTCGGCGCCGTCGACGTCGGTCCAGGCGGCGCAGTTGATGACGGCGTCGACGTGCTCGTCCGACAGCGCGGCGGCCACCGCGCGCTCGTCGGTGATGTCGAGGTCGCCGTGCGCGAGCGCGACCACCTCGTCGCCGTCCGCCTCGGCCGCGGCGACGACGTCCTGGCCGAGCATCCCGCCGGCCCCGGTGACGAGGATTCGCATCCCTACAGGATGCCGATTTCGCTGTTGTCGCCGACCATGAAGCGGTAGGCGCGCGGCTGGCGGTCGTCGCGGCGGATCGCGACGTTGCGGCCCAGCAGCGAGGACTCCATGCGGCCCGCGAGGTTGCAGACCGAGGAGCCGGCGAGCAGGATCGAGTGCTCGACCTCGGCGTTTTCGATCGAGCAGCCTTCGGCGATCGCGGTGTACGGACCGACGTAGCAGTCCGTCAGCGTCGCGCCCGCGCCGATGATCGCCGGGCCGCGGACCGTCGAGCGGATCAGGCGGGCGCCGCGTTCCACGATCACACGCCCCTCGACCTGCGAATCGACCAGCTCCCCGTCGATCCTCTGCTCGACGTTCTCGAGGATCAGGCGGTTCGCCTCCAGCATGTCCTCGAGTCTGCCGGTGTCCTTCCACCAGCCGCTGACGATGTGCGGCTCGACGCGGCGACCCTGGTCGACGAGGTACTGGATCGCGTCGGTGATCTCCAGCTCGCCGCGCGCGGACGGTTCGATCGCGCGCGCCGCCTCGTGGATCTCCGGCGTGAACATGTAGACGCCGACGAGCGCGAGGTCGGTCGCCGGCTCCTTCGGCTTCTCGACGAGGCGCTTGACGGTGTTGTGGCCGTTGAGCTCGGCGACGCCGTAGTTCTCGGGGTCGGGAACCGGCGTCAGCAGGATCAGCGCTTCCGGCTCGTTCGTTCTGAACGCCTGCACCAGCTCGTCTATCCCGCCCTGCAAGAGGTTGTCGCCGAGGTACATGACGAACGGCGCGTCGCGCAGGAACGGCTCGGCCGTGAGGACCGCGTGCGCGAGGCCGAGCGGCTCGTCCTGGAGGATGTAGGTGATCTCGACGCCGAACTGCGAGCCGTCGCCCGCCATCGACTTGATCTCCTCGCCCGTTTCGGGGGCGATGATGATCCCGATCTCCTTGATGCCGGCGGCCGCCATCGCCTCGATTCCGTAGAAGAGGACGGGCTTGTTCGCGACCGGCACGAGCTGCTTCGCGCTGGTGTGCGTGATCGGGCGCAGGCGCGTGCCCTTGCCTCCCGACAGGATGAGCCCCCGGAGCTGCTCCATGGGGTGTGAGCGTACCGGGGCTCGCTACGCCGTGCTGCCGACGCTCCCGGCGAAGGTGCGGCGGTACGCGGTCGGCGTCGTGGCCGTCGCACGACGGAAGTGCTGGCGCAGGATCGCCGCCGAGCCGAAGCCGCAGCGCAGCGCGACGACCTCGATCGGCAGCTCGCTGCCCTCCAGCAGCCGGCGCGCGTGGTCGACGCGCTGGGCGTGCAGCCACTTGAGCGGGGTCGTGCCCGTCTCCTGGCGGAAGCGGCGGTTGAAGGTGCGCTCGGAGGTGCAGGCGTGCCGCGCGAGCTGCGCGACGGTGAGCGGCTCGTGCAGGCGCTCGAGCGCGTAGGCGCGCGTCGCCTCCAGGCTGCCGTCGTCGGCCGGCGGGACCGCGCGCTCGATGAACTGCGCCTGCCCGCCCGCGCGGTGCGGCGCGACGACCGTCTGGCGCGCGGCGGCGTTGGCCGCCTCGGCGCCATGGTCGCGGCGGATGAGGTGCAGGCACAGGTCGATGCCGGCGGCGACGCCGGCGGACGTGAGCAGATCGCCGTCGTCGACGTAGAGCACGTCGGGGTCGACATGCGCCTGCGGGAACAGCTGCGCGAGGCGCTCGGCGTGGCGCCAGTGGGTCGTGACGCGTCGGCCGTCGAGCAGCCCGGCGGCGCCGAGCGCGAACGCGCCGGTGCAGATCGACGCGATGCGGGCGCCGCGGGCGCGGGCGGCGCGCAGCGCGTCGAGCGCGGGCGCCGGCGGCGGCCACTCCCGCGGACGGAAGCCCGGCACGAAGATCGTGTCCGCCTCGGCGAGCGCGTCGGGCCCGCGGTGGGCGACGAGCGGGAAGCCGCTGGTGGTCGCGACAGGCCCCCGCGCGGGTGCGCACAGGGTCAGCTCGTAGTGTCGGCCCAACAGCTGGAACGGCGTCGCGAGATCGAACGCGACGACGTCTGGCAGGGCGAGCACGGCGATCCGATGCATCATGGCTGAAATCATACGGACCTTGTCATTCCTGCCACTGGCGGACGCGGGAGGGCGGCGTGAAGATCGTCGCCATGAACATCGACATCCTGCTCTTCGACGGCTTCGACGACCTCGACGCGCTCGGTCCCAACGAGCTGCTGCGCCACGCGGCGCGCGCGGGCGCCCCGTTCGAGGTCGCGCTCACGACCCTCGACGGCGCCGAGCGCGTCGTCACCGCACTCGGCACGACGCTGGTTCCCGACCGCGCGCTCGGCGAGCGGCCCGATCTCGTGCTCGTGCCCGGCGGCGGCTTGCTCGACGGCAGCCCGACGGGCGTGCTGGCGGAGATCGAGCGCGGTGCGATCCCGGCGGCGCTCGCACGCCTGCACGCGAACGGAACCGCGGTCGCGTCGGTCTGCACGGGTGCGCTGCTGCTCGCGGCAGGCGGGCTGCTCGCCGGGCGTCCGGCGACGACGAACCGCCTCGCGCTGGACCGCCTGCGGCAGACCGGCGCCGAGGCGATCGACGAGCGCGTCGTCGACGACGGAGACGTGCTGACCGCGCAGGGCGTCACCGCCGGCATGGACCTCGCACTGTGGCTCGTCGAGCGCGAGCGGGGCAGGGACTTCGCCGACGCGCTCGCGCGCGGGGTCGAGTACGAGCGGACCGGGACGGTGTGGCGGCGCGACGCGGCCCCGGCGACGTGACGCTCCGCTCGAACGGCCGCTCTCTTCCGGGCGTCCGCCGTCGGCTGGGAGCGGGAGGGAGCAGTGCCGCCACCGCTCGCACGCTCCTCCCCTCGCTCCACTTTCACGTGCGTGCGTTAGGGGGTCGTATAGACCCCCTAACCGACACAGATCGAAACGACGGCGCCCAAGCGAACCCGTGAGGCGCCGCACCGGCGGCGCGACCGCACCTGCTCACCCCCTCCCCAGCCGACCGGCGGCGCGACGCAAGCAGCAGCGCGCGAGCGGAGCGCATCTCGGCTCAGTACGTCCCGCCCAGCTTTCCGTGGTCCCAGGTGACCGCCGGCTCCGCGGCCACGAGCCGCATCGCCACGCGCTTGGGCGCCTGTGCACGGATCATCGCGAGGACCGGCTCGGGGAGCGGGTCGAGCCCGGTGTAGCGGCGAAACAGCTCCTCGCCGAACGCGGCGACGGCCGAGACGTCGCGCACTAGCTCCACGCGCGCCTTCACCATCACGCCGCGCAGCTGCTCGTACGACGTGCCGGCCTCGACCTGCCACGTCGCGCGCGGGTCGCGCTCGAGGTTGCGCACCTTCTGCGATCTCGCGTACGTCCACGCCCACGGCTCGCCGGCGCGCACCGTGAACCACAGCGGCATCAGGTGGGGCCAGCCGTCGCGCCCGACCGTCGCCAGGATCAGCGTGCGCTGCTCGTCGAGGAAGGCCGCCAGCTCGGCGTCCGTCATGCGGATCTGCTCGCGGCGGCTCACGCGCGCCAGCGTAGCGGGCGGTCAAGCCGCCGGGGCCGAGCCCGCGAACGCGAGCGCGGCGGCGCGGCGGCGAAGCTCGGCGACTCTCGCGAGCGTCTCGTCAATGCGAGTCGAGCGGCCGGCGACGTCGAGGCCCTCGATGCGCGCGTCGCCGGCCAGCACGTGCGCGAGCGTCTCCCACACCTGCCGCTGCGCCGTCAGCAGCAGCGCCAGGCCCTCCAGCTCCACCACGCGGCTCAGCGGCGAATACTCCCGCCAGCTGCCGTTCAGCTTCAAGCGGCCGGCCTTCTCCGCCACCCATGCGGCGCCCACCTTGAGCCGGTCGGGACCGACGTCGAGCCGCCGCATCACGTCGAGCAGCGCAGTGCGGTCGTCGATCGCCTGCTGCTGCACCGCGGCGAGCCCAGGACCGAAGTCGCTCCCGCGGTTCGCGCCGTACGCGCGCTTGGCGAGCTCGACGGCACCGGTCGCGCTCGCGAGGCGGTCCTGCAGGTAGATGCGCAGCAGCTCCATGACGGGCGTGTACCCGCCTGGGGCCGAACGCTACGCCGCGGCCAGGTGCGCGGCCGCCTCGCGCACGGCGGCGCGGGCGTCCTCGGGCTCGAGCACGGCCGCGTCGCCGGCCTCCTTGAGCACCTCGCGCACGAGCCAGGCGACGCCGGCGAAGCTCAGCTCGACGATCACGGAGCCGTCCGCGAGCTCGTCCACGACGGTGCGCTCCTCGCGGGCCCAGCGGGCGCGCTCGGGCGAGATCCACAGGCGCGCGCGACGCGAGGCCGGCACCTCGCCGGTGCGCGGCCAGCCGTCGACGTCGGCAGCCGGATCGACCTCCGGGCGCGGCTCGAAGCGCTCCTTGCTGACCGTCGCCGACTTGATGCGGTCGAGGCGGAAGTGGCGCACCGCCTCCTTCGCCGGATCGAACGTGGCGACGTACCAGCCCTCGCGCCCGTTGATCAGCGCGTACGGCTCGACCGTGCGCGAGGAGAAGACGCCCTCGTTCTCCTTGAAGTACTCGATCGCGAGCAGCCGCTGGTCGGCGATCGCGCGCGAGACGGTGGCGGCGACCTGCGAGTCGTCGCCGCTCGCGGTCGCGACCTGCAGGCCCTCGCGGATCGGGTCCTCGCCGAGCGCCGCGACCACCTTCTCGCGCACCGACGCGAGCGAGCCCTCGGGGATGTGCTCGCCGATCAGGTCGATCGCCGCGATCAGCGCCTTCGCCTCGACCGGCAGCAGGCGCGCCGGGCGCGCGAACGAGTCGCCGTACGCCTCGGGGTCGACCTCGATCATCCCGTCCGACTGCACCTCGGCGTAGAGCACGTAGGAGCCGGCGCCGAAGTTCACGACGTTCAGCACGCCGATGTCCTCCTCCAGCTCCTGCTCGGAGACCTGCAGCGCCTCGCGCACCTCGGCGGCTGGGATCTTGCGGCCCTCGCGGCCGTTCTGGATCAGGATCGAGGCGAGCGTGACGAGCCGCGCGAAGCGCTCGGGGCGGATCGCCGCGGTCTCGCGCCCGCGGCCGCTTCCGTTTGACTCCGCCTCTGCGGGCGCGTCGCCGGCCGCGGAAGGCCCAGCCGACTCCGCCAGCTCCAGCTCGCCCTCGTGGCGCTCGACGAGCAGCGTAAGCCGCTTCTCGAGCTCCTCGACCAGCTCGGGCGGACCGACGAGACGCGCGTGCTCGCCGAGCCCGAGCACCCAGGCAACCACCTGCCGCGCGTCCGCGTACTCGGTCGTGAAGACGCGGTCTCCGCTGTCGGTCCCGTCGTCGATTCGAGTCATCGCCCCGTAGCGGCCGAAGTGGCGCTCGATCTGCCAGCCGATCGTCTCGCCGATGCGCACCTCGGCGGTGCCGACCGGGTCGCCGAACTGCCATTGGATGCGGTTCGCGTAGGCGCGCGGGTCGAACTCGTCGGGGCGCTGGAAGTCGTGCTCGGCCTTCGAGGCGTAGGCGACCTTGCCGCGGATGCGCGAGAGGCGGAAGACGCGGATCGCGTCGCGCTCGTGCGCGCGGCCGACGAGGTAGAACTGGCCGCCCTGGAACAGCAGCTGGTAGGGGTCGACCTTGCGCGATCCGAGCTCGTCGCGCTGCATCGTGTAGTAGTCGAAGACGATCGTCTTGCGGCGGAAGATCGCCGTCTCGATCTTCGCGAGCCGCTGCGACAGCTCGTGGCCGCCGGCCGACGCGGTGATGCCGAGCGCGATCGAGCGCTGCTCCGGCGCCTGCAGCGGGTTCGAGCGCCCCCACGAGATCTGCTGCAGCGCGAGCCGCAGCGGCTCCGCGTAGGCGAACTCGCCGTCGAGCAGCGACAGCGCCGTCTGCAGGCCGGCCAGCTCGGCGTCGGTGAACTCGATCGCCGGCAGGTGGAAGTTCTCCGGCGGCAGCGAATAGTTCTCCTGTTCGGCGAGCCCCTCGACCGGCTTGTCGACCGACAGCTGGATGCCGAGCGCCTCGAGCTCGGAGCGGTCGGCGTAGAAGCGGCGCGCGAAGGCGTCCTCGTTCATCGCGCTGTAGCCCTCGACGTCGCGGCGGATCTCCGGTGCGGTGACGGGGCGCCGCTCGGCCATCAGGTAGCTGATGAGCGAGAGCTGGCGGATGAGCTTCTCGGTGTCCTTCGCCATGGGGTCGAGACACCTTAGTCAGCGGGCAAGTTTCGCCCCCCGACGTGTCCGGAGCCGCCCCGCAATTTGCGGAGATTGCTGCGCGCGGGCTGCAGTAGGGTGGACCCATGGCCGGCGATCGCACCGCGCTCGTGACAGGAGGCACCGGCGGGCTCGGCGCGAGCGTCGTCGAGCGGCTGCTCGACGACGGCTGGCGCGTCGTGGTGCCGTGGGTCGTCGAGCGCGAGCTGGAGCGCGTGCGGCGGCGCGACGGGCTCGCGCTGGTGGAGGCGGACCTGTTCGATCCGGGTGCCGTGGCGAGCGCGGTCGCGGCGGCGGCCGGCGACGACGGCGCGCCGCTGCGAGCGGTCGTGAACCTCGTCGGCGGCTTCGCGCAGGGCGCGCGCGTGGCCGAGGAGCCGATCGAGCGCTTCGAGTCCCAGCTGCGGCTCAACCTGCGCCCGACGTACCTCGTCACGCAGGCGGCGCTGCCGCACCTCGTCGCCGCCGGCGGCGGATCGATCGTGTGCGTCGGCACGCGCGCGGCCCTGCAGCCGTTCCCCGGCGCGGCCGGCTACGTGACGGCGAAGGCAGGCGTGATCGCGTTCGCGCAGGCGGTGGCCGTCGAGTACCGCGACGAGGGCGTCCGCTGCAACGCGCTGCTGCCGAGCGTGATCGACACGCCGGCGAACCGCGCCGCGATGCCGAATGCCGACCCGTCGAAGTGGGTCGCGCCGGCGCAGCTGGCGGCGACGATCGCGTTCCTCTGCTCAGACGAGGGAGCCGCCACGAGCGGCGCCGCGATTCCCGTCTACGGCCGCGCCTGAGCGGGCGCGGTCGGCGCGCAGCGCGTCGCCGAGCTCGGCGCGGGAGCGGATGCGCAGCTTGAAGTAGGCGTTGCGCAGATGGAACTCGACGGTCTTCGTCGAGACGAACAGCGCCTGGGCGATCTCGCGGTTCGTGAGCCCCTGCTCCGCAAGCTCGGCGACGCGCCGCTCGCTCGGCGTGAGCGCATCGGCGCCGCGGACCGCGGGCCGCCGCGGACGCGCACCAGCCGCGACGAGCGCCGCGCGCGCCACCCCGGCGAGCCGGGTCGCACCGGCGTGGTGAGCGATGTCGAGGCTCATGCGCAGCGTGTCGCGTGCGGTCGTGCGCTGGCCGGCCCCGTGCTGCGCCGCGCCGAGCGCGACGAGCGCGCGCGCGAGCTCGAGCTGGGAGGGCGACCGCTCGAGCGTCGCGACCGCCTCGTGCAGCAGCGTCAGGCGCTCGCTGTCGCCGGCGACGAGTCCGGCCGCGCGCAGCGCCGTCCCGATCGCGCGCGGCGACCCGAACGCGCGCGCAAGCTCCAGCTCCTCGCTCGCGAGCGCGCGCGCCTGCTCGCTGCGGCCGAGCCGGTGCGCCGCGAGCGCCGCCTCCGAGCGCCATGCCAGCACGCTCGGGTTCGGGGCCGGGACGGCGAGCTGCCGCCGCCCGCACTCGAGCAGGTCGTCCAGCGCCTGCTCGGCGCGATCTTGCACGAGCGCGAGACGCCCGCGCGCGAACAGCGACCAGTTGTAGGTGAAGTGCGCGTCCTGCTCTTCGTCGGGCTCGCCGACGAGTGCGTGCGCGTGCTCGAGCTCGCCGCGGTCGATGTGCGCGAGCGCCATCCAGCCGTGCGCGAACGGCTTGACCAGCACCATCAGCGGCACGCGCTCGAGGCCGCCTTCGAGATCGCCGAGCGCGCCGGTCAGGTCGCCGCGCAGGTAGCGCGCGGCGCCGCGCACCGCCGACATCACGGCGAAGCCGATCACCGAGCCGCGCCGGCGCGCGTCCTCCAAGCCGGCGCTCGTGGCCTGCTCGACTTCGACGAGCGCGTCGCAGAACAGCAGCGTCGCGACCGAGGCCGCCCACGCGACGCCGTCGGCGGTCGCCTCGCGCAGCAGCTCTCCGCCGGCGTGCGCGAGCCGGATCAGCTCCACGATCTCGTCGGCGGGCGCGTTGCCCTGCATCGCGTGCTCGAGCGCGCGCTGCGCCAGCAGCTCGCGCTGGGCCGGCGTCGTCGCCTCGGTGGAACCGGCGAGCAGCTCGCGGAAGCGTGTCTGCGCCGCCTCGCGCGTGCGGAAATCGAGGCGCGCGGCGCCGAGGTAGCCGGCCTTCAACTGCTCCTCGAGCACCGGGTCCGCGCCGTCGAGCACGCGCAGGCCTTCGTCGAACGCGCTCGCCGCCCCGGCGTTCTCGCCGGCGGCGTAGAGCGCCTGGCCGAGCTGCGCGAGCGCGCGGGCGCGCGCTCCCGGGTGCTCGAGCAGCGCGACCGCGGTGCGCAAGCGGTCGACCGCGCTCGGCAGCCCCGCGAGCGCCTCCGCGCGGCCGAGGTCGACGAGCAGCTCCGCGCGCTCCTCCTGCGGAGGCGACTCGTCGAGCGCACGCAGCAGGTACGCGGCGGCGGTCTCGGGCGCGCCGCCCGCGAGCGCGCGTCTGGCCGCCAGATGGAGGCAGGGGACGACCCACGCGGCGCCGACGGGAAGCGTCTCCAGCAGGTGCGCCGCCGCGCGCTCGTCGGCATCGCCGCCGCCGGAGGTGCGCAGCAGCTCGGCCGCCGCGAGGTGCAGCTGGCCGCGCTCGGCCGTCGGGATCCCGAGGTAGACCGCCTGGCGCACGATCGGGTGGACGAAGCCGAGCTCGGGCGCCGAGCGCAGCACGTCGGCGCCGGCGAGCTGGTCGGCCGCGACGGCGGCTTCGACCGCTTCGAGTCTCGCGAGCGCCGCCGCATGCACGAGCGGGGCGTCGTCGCCGAGCACCGCGACCGCGTGCGCGAGCGCCGGCGCACCGGCCGACAGGCGCCGGATGCGCGCATCGACCGCCTGCGCGATCGTGAGCGGGCCGAGCAGCTCGACCTGCTGCACGCGCTCGGCGCCGACCGCCTGCCCGTCGCCGGCGGCCAGCTCGTTCAGCAGCTCGCGCAGAAAGAACGGATTGCCGGTCGTCACGCGCGCGCACGCGGCGCAGAAGCGGTCGTCGGCATCGGGCAGGGACCGCCGCACGATCGTCGCGATCGCGTGCTCGCTCAGCGGGCCCAGCTCGAAGCGATGCGTCAGCGGATGGGTCGCAAGCGCGCTCAGCGCATCCGCGCTGCCGGCGCCCGCGGCGGGGCGCGGCCGCGCCGTCGCGACGATCGCCAGCGCCAGGTCCTCGATCCGCTGGGCGATGAACAGCAGCGCATGCAGCGAGGCTTCGTCGGCGCTGTGCGCGTCGTCGATCGCCAGCAGCAACGGGCGCCGCTCCGCGATGTTCGCGACGAGCCAGTGCAGGCCGTGCAGGATGGAGAAGTCCGGGGCGCTGCTCTCGCCGCCGACGACTTCGCCGGACAGCAGCGGCTCGGCATGCGCCGCCGCCCCGGCGAGCACGCGTCTGCGCTCGCGCGACGACGCGCTCGACAGGTAGGGCTCGAACAGCTGCAGCGCCACGCCGAAGGGAAACTGACGCTCGAGCTCGCCGCCGCGTGCGCGCAAGACCGTCACGCCGCTCGCCTGCGCACGCTGGATCGCGTGGGCGAGCAGCAGGGTCTTGCCGATCCCGCCCGCTCCCTCGAGCAGCACGACGCGACCCGCGCCGGAGGCCGTGGCAGCGATCGTCTCGTCGAGCGCGGCTAGCTCGCGGGCGCGCTCGAGCGGAACTTCGACGCGGTGCTTTCTCGCGTGCGCGCGTGCGGAGACCCCGGGCGCCTGGTTCCCGGATCGCGTGCCGGATGGGCCCCCCGCAGAGCTCACGGCGCCAGCCTACAGCGCAAGCCAGCATCTGTGGAATCAGCTCCTCGGAGCCCTCTTTACCGGCAACTGGCGCATCGGCGCGCCGCCAGAGCTAGCGTCTGCTGATCTCGCCGCGAAAGGCAGCGCGGACCTACCTACACCAGTCGGGCGATCCGTCAGCGATCCGGATCGAGCGGCCGGGTCCCGCGGGCATCTCCGTTCCACGCCCTTTGCGCGCGAGTATCGGCTTCGGAACCTCAGGCCGAAGCCGCGGCGCAGAGGGGGCTCGCCATGCGCGGGCCCCCTCTCGCGTCGGCGCGGGCGTGTGCTTGACTCAGGGCTCCGATGCCTGGCGACGAGCTGCCGATCCTGCCGTTCGCCTCCGCGCGCGACTGGGAGGCATGGCTCGAGCGCGAGCATGCGACCACGCCGGGCGCGTGGTTGAAGATCGCCAAGAGAGGCAGCGGGATCGCGAGCCTCGACGTCGCCGAGGCCGTCGAGGTCGCGCTCTGCTTCGGCTGGATCGACGGCCAGGTCGCCAAGCACGACGCCGACCACTTCCTGCAGCGCTATACGCCGCGCCGCAGACGCAGCCGCTGGTCGCGCATCAACCGCGACCGCGCGCTCGCGCTGATCGCCGCCGGCCGCATGCGCCCCGCCGGCCTCGCGCAGGTCGAGGCGGCCAGAGCCGACGGCCGCTGGGAGGCGGCCTACGCCGGCCCGGCGAGCGCGACGGTGCCGGCCGACCTGCGCGCCGCGCTCGACGCGAACCCGCCCGCGGCCGCCTTCTTCGCCACGCTCAGAGGCGCCAACCGCTACGCGATCCTCTACCGCGTGCAGGACGCCAAGCGGCCCGAGACGCGCGCCAGACGGATCGCGAGATTCGTCGCGATGCTGGAGCGCGGCGAGACGCTGCACTGACCGGCGTCGTCAGGCGAGCAGCGACTTGACCGTCTCGGCGACGTGCTCGGGGTTCATGCCGAGCTCGCGCATCACGAGCTCGCCGGGCGCGGAGGCGCCGAAGCGCTCGATCGAGACGGACGCGTCGACCCACTGCGCCCAGCCCATCGCGATCCCGGCCTCGACCGAGACCTTCGGCTGCCCGGGCGGCAGCACCGTCTCGCGATACGCCTCGTCCTGGGCCGCGAACAGCTCCCAGCTGGGCATCGCGACGACGCGCGTCTTGACGCCCTCGCCGGCGAGCAGCTCGCGCGCCTCCAGCGCGAGCGAGACCTCCGAGCCGGTGCCGACGATCGTCGCGACGGCGTCGGGGTCCTCCGCGAGCACGTAGGCGCCGCGCACCAGCTCCTCGGCCGCGTTGCCGTCGCCGCGCTCCAGCACCGGCAGGTTCTGGCGCGTCAGCACGAGCACGCACGGCCCGTCGATCTCCTCGATCATCACGCGCCAGGCGACCGCCGTCTCGTTCGCGTCGCTCGGGCGGATCACCGTCAGGCCCGGGATCGCGCGCAGCGCCGCCAAGTGCTCGACCGGCTGGTGCGTCGGCCCGTCCTCGCCGAGCGCGACGGAGTCGTGCGAGTAGATCCACATCACCGGGATGTTCATCAGCGCCGACAGGCGGATCGGCGGGCGCATGTAGTCGGCGAACTGCAGGAACGTCGCGCCGTAGGGCTTGACGATCCCGCCATGCAGCTGCATGCCGTTCACCGCCGCGCCCATCGCGTGCTCGCGGATGCCCCAGAAGACGTTGCGGCACGCCTTCTCGCGGCTGTACGCGTCGTCGCCCTTGATGCCGGTCTTGACCGACTCGTTGAGGTCGGCCGAGCCGCCGACCATCGTCGGCAGGTACGGCGCGATCGCCTGCAGCACCTCGCCCGAGGCGGCGCGCGTGGCGAGCTGCTTGCCCGGCTCGTAGGTCGGCAGCGCGGCGCCGACGCCGGGCAGCGGCCGCCCGGCCCAGGCGGCGTCCCACTCCTGCGCGAGCTGCGAGTTGGCGTCCTGCCAGGCGCGGAAGCGATGCTCCCACTCGCGCTGCGCGACCGCGCCGCGCTCGATCGTGCCGAAGTGCTCGTACACGCCGTCCGGCACGTGGAAGTGCTTGTCCGGGTCCCAGCCGAACGCCTCCTTCGTCGCACGCACCTCGTCCTCGCCGAGCGGCGCGCCGTGCGCGCCCGCCGTGCCGACCTTGTTGGGCGAGCCGTAGGCGATCTGCGAGCGCACGCGGATCAGCGACGGCCGCTCCTGCTCGGCGACCGCCTTGGCGATCGCCCCGCGCAGCGCGTCGAGGTCGTTCGCGTCGTCGACGTGCTGCGTGTGCCAGCCGTACGCGCGGAAGCGCGCCTCGACGTCCTCGGTGTCGAAGCTCAGCGCGGTGTCGCCGTCGATCGAGATGTGGTTGTCGTCGTAGAGGAAGACGAGGCGGCCGAGCCCGAGGTGCCCGGCGATCGACGCCGCTTCGGCGCTGACGCCCTCCATCAGGTCGCCGTCGGAGCAGATGCCGTAGATGCGGTGGTCCATCACCTCCGACCCGAAGCGCTCGCGCAGGAAGCGCTCGGCGAGCGCCATCCCGACCGCGTTCGCGAAGCCCTGGCCGAGCGGCCCGGTCGTCGTCTCGACGCCGGGCGTGTGATGCACCTCCGGATGGCCGGGCGTGCGCGACTCCCACTGGCGGAAGGCCTTCAGGTCGTCGAGCGTGACGTCGTAGCCCGACAGGTGCAGCACCGCGTACAGCAGCATCGAGCCGTGGCCGGCCGAGAGCACGAAGCGGTCGCGGTCCTGCCAGTGCGGGTCGCGCGGGTTGTGCCGCATGACCTCCTTGAACAGCAGGTAGGCGACGGGCGCCATCCCCATCGGCATGCCGGGATGGCCGCTGTTCGCCTTCTGCACCGCGTCCATCGCGAGGGTGCGGATCGTGTCGACGGCGAGTCGGTCGTCAACCTGCGTGGTGGTCTGGGCCTCGGTCGTAGCCATATGACGCTCTGTGGTCGCGGATGGAGGGCGGCGGACGCTGGGCAGGTTATCCCGCGGTGCCCGCGGGACGCCCGTTTCACACCAGCCGTACACCGTCACAATGCGAACATCGCAGTGTCACGTGCCCCACACGGCACTTGATTTGCGGTTCACTTATCTCTGCGGCGCCGGGAACGGCGTCACCGGTGAGCGAGAGGGGTCGAACATGACGGAGGCGGTGCGAGCGCCCGACGAGCGCTTCGCGGACCTGCCGGACTTCCCGTACGCGGCGCAGTGGCGGGAGCTCGACGGGCTGCGGCTCGCGCACGTCGACGAGGGCGACGGCGCGCCGGTGCTGCTGGTGCACGGCGAGCCGACGTGGTCGTACCTGTGGCGTCATCTGATCCCGCCGCTGCGCGACGCCGGCTTGCGCTGCATCGCGCCCGACCACGCCGGCTTCGGCCGCTCCGACAAGCCGGCCGACATCGGCTGGTACTCCTACGACCGCCACACCGCGCTGCTCAGAGACCTCGTCGAGCGGCTCGACCTGCGCGGCGCGACCGTCGTCGTGCACGACTGGGGCGGCCCGATCGGCCTGCGCGTCGCGGTCGAGCTGCCGGAGCGGATCGACCGCATCGTCGTGATGGACACCGGCCTCTTCACCGGCCATCAGAGAATGAGCGACGCGTGGACGGTCTTCCGCGACTTCGTCGAGCGCACCGAGGACCTGCCGATCGGGATGCTCGTGCGCGGCGGCTGTCACCGCGACCCCGGCGACGACGTGATCGCCGCCTACGAGGCCCCGTTCGCCGACGGCGCCTCGAAGGCCGGCGCGCGCGCGTTCCCGCTGATGATCCCGCGCACCCCCGAGGAGCCCGGTGCGGCCGAGGGCCAGCGCGTGCTCGACGCGCTCGCGGACGATCCGCGGCCGAAGCTCGTGCTGTGGGCCGACAGCGATCCGATCATCCCGCTCAGAACGGGGGAGCGGTTCGCCGCCGCGATCGGCAGCGAGGTCGCGCACACGATCCCCGACGCCGGCCACTTCCTGCAAGAGGACCAGGGACCGCTGATCGGGCGGCTGATCGCGGAGTGGCTCGCATGAGCGCGTTCGACGCGGAAGAGATCCCGCTCGCCCTGCCGATCGCGACGGACCCCGGCTTCGCGCTGCGCTTCTTCGATGCCGGCAACCAGCTTCCGGGCGTGCGCGCGCTGAAGCCGATCATGCTCGAGCAGCTGCGACTGCACCGCGGTCAGCGCGTGCTCGAGGTCGGGTGCGGCACGGGCGACGACGTGTGCACGATCGCGCGGCGCGTGGGGCCGAACGGCCACGTGCTGGGCATCGACAGCTCGCCGCTGGTGATCGCCGAAGCGACCCGCCGCTCGCAGGGCCGCAACCTGCCGGCGACGTTCCAGGTCGGCGACGCTAGAGCGCTGGAGCTGCCGGACGCGACGGTCGACGGCTGCCGTGCCGAGCGGCTGCTGATGCATGCGCAGGGCGAGCCGTCGGAGCTCGTCGTCGAGATGGCGCGCGTGCTGCGCCCGGACGGACGGCTCGTGCTGTTCGAGATCGACTGGGACACGTTCGCGATCGACGGCGGCGACCGCGAGCTGACGCGGCGGATCGTGCGCAGCTACAGCGACGGCGTCGTGAACGGCTGCGTCGGCCGCATGCTGCCGCGCCTCGTGCGCGACGCGGGGCTCGTCGACGTCGTGACGATCCCGCACGCGATCGAGGTGCCGTTCGACTTCTTCGGCTGGGTGCTGTCGGGCCACCTCGACGCGGCGCTGGCCGCCGGCTCGTTCACCCCCGAGGAGCTGATCGCGTGGTGGGACGCGATCGACGAGGCCCACGCACGGGGGCGCTTCTTCGCCGCCATCCTCGGCTTCGTCGTGGCCGGGACGAAGCCGGCTTAGGACCTGTTCTCAGCGCTCGGTCGCCAGCGCGACGCGCGCGCGGCCGGCTTCCTTGGCCCGGTAGAGCGCGGTGTCGGCCGCCTCGAGCAGGTTCGTCAGCTCGCGGCCGTGGTCGGCGCTCAATGCCGCACCGACCGAGATCGTGACCGCCGGCAGCTCGCCGTCGCCCGGCAGGCGCACCCCGACCTCCTCGACGATCGCGGCGCCCGCGGCCCGCGCCCGCTCGGCGTCGCAGTCGATCCAGATCGCGAACTCGTCGCCGCCGAGCCGCCCCGCGTCGCCGTGGCGGCGCAGCACGCGCGCGATCTCCGTCAGGACGAGGTCGGCGGTGAGGTGCCCGACCTTGTCGTTGATCTGCTTGAAGCGGTCGACGTCGCACACCAGCACGGCCCCCGCCTCGCCGCCGGCGAGCCGCGAACGCGTGCGCGCGAGCCACTCGCGCCGGTTCGCGAGCCCGGTCAGCTCGTCGGTGCTCGCCAGCCGCTCGAGCGACGCGATGCGAGCGGCGAGCCCGTCCGCGGCGGACGCCGCGGCGGTGCGCTGCTTCGGCAGCGCCGCCTCCGCGACCTCGTCGAGGATCGCCGGGCCGGCGCCGAGCGCCTGCAGCGCGACGTGCACGACCTCCTGGTCGGCCTCGTCGCCGGCGAGCATGCCGACGACGACGTTGGCGAGCTGCACGCAGGCCGCCTCGCGCGTCGGCGCCTCGGGTCCGGGCAGGCCGCCATGGTGGAAGCTGATCGCCTGGAACAGCTCGCCGCGCGCGCCCTCCTGGTCGGCGAGCAGCGCGCCCGCGTAGGCGTGGTCGACGCCGAGCCGCTCGCGTTCGAGCGCGACGCGGGGAGTCCCCGACACGTGGGCGCGCGCGATCTCGTCGACCGCCTCCTCGCCGAACGCGAGCGGCAGCACGAGCTTGCCGATGTCGTGCAGGAGGCCGCCGAGGTGAACCACCTCGGCGCTGGCGCCGGTGCGCTCCGCGATCGCGACCGCGCAGGAGGCGACGCTCACCGCATGCAGGTGCATCGCGCCGCGCGAGCGGCCGCCCGCGCCGGGCATCTGCTCCAGCAGGCTGTACGTCGCCGACTCCATCGCGATGCGCGCGAGCGCCTCGCGGCCGACCATCGTCACCGCCTGGTGGATCGTGCGCGCGCGCAGCGGGCGCGCATACGCCGCCGAGTTCGCATAGCGCAGCAGGTTCGTGCTGAACGACTCGTCGTCGTCGATCACCGCGACGAGCTGCGGCGTGGTCGCGTCCGGGTCCGTCGCCAGCGCGCGCACGCGCGCGACCGTGCCGCTGAGCACCGGCAGGGGTCCGATGTCGTCGATCGTGCGATCGAGCCGATCGCGTACGTCTGGCTTCATGCGGGAGGGAACTGCGGAGGGATCCGACGGACGCGGGAGCTTGACGCATTTGCCGGGGCGGTGTGGTGCCCCCGCGCGCACGGGGGCGCGGTACCCTCGAAGCACGATGGCGTCCCTGACACACGAGGGCCAGCAGATCGCCTACACCGTCTACGGCGACGGTCCGCGCGTGACGGTCCTGCTGCCGGGGCTGCTGCTCTCGCAGCGGATGCAGGAGCCGCTCGCGCGCGCGCTCGCCGCGCGCGGCGAGCGGGTGATCCTGATGGACCCGCTCGGCCACGGCAGATCCGACCGCCCGCGCGACATGTGGCGCTACTCGATGTCGACGTTCGGGCGCCAGGTGATCGCGCTGCTCGACGAGCTGGAGATCGAGCAGGCGGTGATCGGCGGCACGTCGCTCGGCGCCAACGTCACGCTCGAGGTCGCATCGGCCGCGCCCGACCGCGTGCGCGGGATGCTGCTGGAGATGCCGGTGCTCGACAACGCGCTGCTCGGCGCCGCGATCGCGTTCACGCCGCTGCTCGTCGCGCTCACGTTCGGCGAGCCGGTCATGAAGGGCGTGCAGGCGGTCGCGCGGCGCGTGCCGCGGCGCCCGCTGCCGCTGGTCGCGGAGATCCTCGTCGACTGGGTCTCGCAGGATCCGGGCCCGAGCGCCGCGGTGCTGCAAGGCCTCTTCTTCGGGCGCATCGCCCCGCATCGCACCGAGCGGCATACGTTCGAGGCGCCCGCGCTCGTGATCGGGCATCGGCGCGATCCGGTCCACCCCTTCTCCGATGCCGGCATGCTCGCGGCCGAGCTGCCGAACGGGCGCCTGCTCAACGCCGACTCGATCCTCGAGCTGCGCACGCGGCCCGAGCGCCTGACCGACGAGATCGCCGCGTTCGTGGACGACTGCTGGACGACGCGGACGGCGAGCTCCGCACGCAGAAGAGTCGCGCGCAGTAGAGCCGCCCGCTCGCGCTCGCGTACGGCCACCGCATAGAAGAGCGTTCTACGGTGTTGGGATGCGCATGAGGCGCGTCCCCCCGCTCGCGGTCCTCGCCGTCGTCGCGCTCATCGCGAGCCCGGCCGCGCGCGGCGCGACCGCGCCGCCCGCGAGCTTCGGGGTGGCCGTTCCGGCGGAAATCGGGACGAGCGCCGGTTGGCGCACGCCGGCGCTGCGGCCGACGCGGGCGTTCGAGCTGGTCGGGGCGCGCTGGCGCGGCGTCGGCGCACGCGTGGAGCTGCGCGCGCGCCGCGCGAGCGGGCGCTGGAGTCGTTGGGTGCGCGTCGTCGCCGGCGAGCCGGTGTGGAGCGGACGCGCGACCGCGGTTCAGCTGCGCGGCGCCGCGCCGGTCGGAGGGCTGCGCGTGCGCGCGGTCGCGCTCGGAGCAGCGGACGGCGCCACACGCGGCGTGCAGGCGGTCGCGGCCGCGCGCAGCGTCGCGGGCAGCCCGCCGATCGTTCCGCGCAGCGCATGGGATCCGCACGGCGAGTGCCGCCCGCGCGTGCCGGCGCGCTATGGACGCGTCGACTTCGCGGTCGTCCACCACACCGAGTCGCTGTCGGCGTACTCGCCCGCGCAGTCGGCCGCGATCGTGCTCGGCATCTGCCTCTTCCACCGCAACGGGAACGGCTGGAACGACATCGGCTACGACCTGCTCGTCGATCGCTTCGGGACGATCTTCGAAGGCCGCGGCGGCGGCGTCGAGCAGCCGACGATCGGCGCGCAGGCCGGCGGCTGGAACACGATGTCGACCGGCGTCGCGATGATCGGCGGCTACTCGCTGAGCGTCCCGCCCGACGTGGCGCTGCATGCGCTCGAGCGCGTGCTCGCGTGGAAGCTGTCGCTCGCGGGCGTGCCGGCGCAGGGCGGCGTCGCCGAGCGCTCGACCGGCGGCGACCCGCCCGACAACCGCTGGCCGCGCGGCGCGCTCGTGCGCTTCCAGCGCATCGCCGGCCATCGCGACGCCGACACGACGGACTGCCCGGGCGGCGCGCTGTACGCGCTGCTGCCGCAGGTCCGGCGCGCCGTCGCGGCGCTGATGCCCGCTCCGCGCGATCTGCTGACGCTGGCGCCTGTGGGCGCGCCGATCGAGCAGGCGCCGTGGACGCTGACGGGGCGGCTCGCGCTCGCGAGCGGGCGCCGCCCGGCGGGCGCTCCGGTCCGCGTCGAGCAGCAGGGCGCCGACGGCGTCTGGCGGCCGGTCGCAGCCGTGCGTTCGGGGGCCGACGGAATCTGGAGCGCGGCGCCGACGCTGCTCGCGAACGGACCGCTGCGCGCGATCGCCACGCTGCCCGACGGGCGCGAGCTGGCCTCGCCGGTCGTGGACGCGCAGGTGCGCGCACGCGTGCAGCTGACGGCGGCGCCGACGCGCGTGCGGTCTGGCGGAACGCTGGCGTTGACGGGCGTCGCATCGCCGCCGAAGGTACGCGTCCGGGTCCTGGTCGAGCGACGCGTCTCAGCACGCGCGTGGCAGCGCGTGCGCATGCTCGCGCTCAACGCCGACCCCGCCGGCCGCTTCGCGACGGGCACCGTGCTCAAGCGGGCGGGCACATACCGCGTGCGCGCCACGACGACAGCCGACGGCACGAACGCCGCGGGGCGCTCCCGCTCCGTCGCGGTGCGCGTTCGCGCCGCTTCGCGCTGACCGCGCTTCACCGAGAACCGGTGTCATCGGGACGACCTCCCGCGTGCACCAGCCGGCGACGGACGGGTAGGCCCGCCCGCGCAGAGACTCCCCAGGGGAAAGGAGCATCCGCATGCGCAGCATCGTCCACCGCTTCGCCGGCCTGCTCGCGATCGCGGCACTCGCGGCCGCGCTCGCCGCGGGCACGGCGGCCGCGGCGCCCGTGAACGCGCCGAACGCGCAGACCGTCGCGCTCGACTGCGGCGAAGCCGGCACGTTCGAGGTCGTCGTGAACGGCGACGGCGCCTGGAGCCCGGGTCACGATCTGAACAGCAACGCGATCCTGATCCCGGTTGCGTTCGGCGCGGAGACCACCACCGTGAGAGACGCCGAAGGCAACGTGATCGACGAATCCACCAGACCGGCCATGACGAAGGGCCAAGGCAAGGCGCGAGCGAGCCACCGCAACCCGATCGCGTGCACCTACACGCTCAGCTTCACGGAGGACGGCACCACGATCACCGTCAGCGGCAGCGTGACCGGCTTCATCGCCGGACGCAGCAGCTAGCGGGTGGCGGGAGCGGCCACGTGGTCGCTCCCGACGGGTCCCGCACTCAATCGCGCGGCGCCGGCGGGCCGGGCGGGGCGACGATGTCCCGCCCGGTCGGCCGCAGCTGCTCGTCCAATTCGAGCTGCCAGTAGTAGCGCGTGAAGTGGCGCCCGGCGGCGAACTCGCCGACGTGCGGCTCGATCCGCTCGCCGCTCGCCATCCGCACGATCAGCTCCGGGTAGCTGCGGCCCGGCAGCGCCGCGTACATCGGCGCGGGGAAGGCGCCGCCGAAGCGCGTGTTGACGTCGGTGATGCCGATGCCGATCTGCTCGTCGCGGAACGCCTGCACCGTGCACGGCCCGCGCACGCCGAGCGCCTCGACGACGCGCCGGCCGAGCTCCACCAGCTCGCGGTCGTCGAGCGGCGCGCCCTTGATCGACTCGCCGCCGCGCGACTCCAGCATCGTGCGCGGGATCACGTTGAGGCAGCGGCCGTCGAGGTCGGACAGGCAGTCCATGCTGAACTCGGGACCGTCCATCGCGCGCTGCGCCATCGTCGGCTCCTTCACGTACTTCACGAAGAAGGCCGCCTCCTCCGCGTCGTGCGCGAGGTGGATCGAGCGCGCCCCGGAGCCGCGCCGCGGCTTGATCATCACGGGGTAGGAATCGACCGGCTCGCCCGGCAGGACGGTCGGCGGCGAGGGCAGGCCGTGCCGCAGCAGCAGGTGGTGCGTCTCGTACTTGTCGTAGGTGGCGCGCGCGATCTCGGGGTCGGGCGTGAAGGCGGGCAGGATCCCGTCGGCGCGCGCCTGCGCCAGCACCTCGATGTCGAGGTCCGTGAGCGGGATCACCGCGCCGACGTCATGCTGCTTGCAGATGTCCGCGAGGAACGGGACGTACCGCGGGTCGTCGATCCGCGGCGGCGCGACGCGGTGGTGGGCGGCGTACTGCGCCGGCGCGAGCGGGCTCGGATCGGCCGCGATCGTCGTCGCGTGCTGCGCGAACGCGGAGACGATGTCGTAGCGCTTGCCGACGCCGGTCAGCAGGACGGCCTTGCGCACGGGTTCGCTCACTTGCCCCATCCTCCCGTCTCGCCCTTGTAGAGGCCGTCGCCGCTCAGCAGGATCCGCACGGTTCTGGCGAGGATCCGCAGGTCGAGCAGCAGCGAGCAGTGCTCGACGTACCAGAGGTCGAGCTCGATCCGCTCGCTCCACGGCAGCGACGCGCGTCCGTTCACCTGCGCCCAGCCGGTGATGCCCGGCTTGACCTTCAGCCGGCCGCGCTGGCGCTCTGAATATTGGTCTACCTGCACCTGCACGGTCGGGCGCGGCCCGACGATCGCCATCTCGCCGCGCACGACGTTCCACAGGTTCGGCAGCTCGTCGAGCGACGTGCGGCGCAGGAACGCGCCGACGCGCGTGATGCGGTCGTCGCCCTCCTGGATCGCGAGGCCCGCGCCGGTGAACTCGGCCCCGCGCACCATCGTGCGCAGCTTGTAGATCTCGAACGGCGCGCCGTCGCGGCCGACGCGGCGCTGGCGGTAGATCGGATGGCCGGGCGACTCGAGCCGGATCAGCAGCGCCGCGAGCGCGATCAGCGGCGCGCTGACGATGCACCCGATCCCGCCGAGCAGCAGGTCGAGCGCCCGCTTGAGCGCGCGCGTCACCGCGTGCCCTCCGGCGGCGCCCAGCCGGCCTCGGTGCCGTGGCGGCGCCAGTCCCACAAGCCGGCCGCGAGCGCCGCCTGCGTGAGCACGTAGTAGCGCGCAACGAGCAGCAAGCGGTTGGGGATCCAGCGGGCGAGGACCGCCGCAGCGACGAGCAGGCACTGCAGCGCCATCGTGACGACGTAGATCCCGTTGGTGGTGAGCAGGAGCGAGTTTGCGATCAACGCGAGCAGGTGCAGGAACGGCATCGCGTACCGCAGCACGCGGTGCGAGAGGATCATCAGCGCGTACAGCGGGCCGTAGCCCTTCGGCGACAGCAGGCCGCCGGTCAGCACGATCGGCCAGCCGTGGCTCATCATGCGCCGCTTGCGCGCGAACTCGCCCTCGATCGAGGGGACCATCTTCTCGGTGGCGCGCGCGTCGGGCGCGTACAGCGCCTTCCAGCCGCGCTTGACCATGTTGAAGGGGAACGAGAGGTCGTGGCCCATGATCGGGTCGACCTCGATGTAGGAATCTCTGCGCGTCGCGTAGATCGCGCCGTTGCCGCCGGTGACGGACGCGAGCTGCGACTCGCGCCGCCGCAGCGCCATCTCGTAGCGCCAGTACACGCCCTCCTGGTTCGTCCCGCCGTCGTTGACGAACGACACGTTTCCGCACACGTAGCCGACGTGTCGGTCGGTTGCGAAGGGAGCGACGAGCCGCCGCAGCGCATCGGGCGCCCAGAAGGCGTTCGCGTCGGAGAACGCCGTGATCTCGCTGCGCGCGGCGCGCACGCCCGCATCCTGCGCGCGGATCTTGCCGCCGCGCGGCAGCTCCAGCACGACGTCGGCACCCGCCTCGCGCGCGCGCTGCGGCGTCGCGTCGGGCGAGCCGTCGCAGGCGACGATCAGCTCGAGCTTGTCGGCCGGGTAGTCGAGCGCGCGCACGTTCGCCACTTTCTCCGCGATCACCGCCTCCTCCTTGTAGGCGGCGACGACGAGCGCGACCGACGGCAGCTCGGCGTCGTCCGCGGGCGCCCCCGCCGGCTGCTCGCGCCGCAGCCGCGCCAGCAGCGCGAGCAGCAGGCCGTAGCCGAGCTGGGTGTAGACGATCAGGACCGCGCAGGCCCAGAAGACGATCGCGACGGCGAGCACGGCGGGGATTCTGACGACCGACCCGACGAGTCGCGGCGCAGCAGCGGGGTAGGCTCGCCGGCATGAGCTACACGATCAAGAACCTGGCCTCGGTCGACGACTCGGCGCCGAGATTCGGCTATGCCGAGATCGGCGAGGCGCACTTCGCGGGCCGAGCGCTGGAGGCGCAGAGAACCGGCGTCGCCTACCACGTGCTGCGGCCCAACAGACGGCAGGGCTTCGCGCACAAGCACGACGAGGCCGAGGAGGTCGCGGTGATCATCTCCGGCGGCGGGCGCGTGAAGCTCGACGACGAGGTCCACGACCTGCGGGCGCTCGACGCGGTTCGCCTGGCACCGAGCGTCACGCGCCAGTTCGAGGCGGGGCCCGAGGGGATGTCGTACGTCGTGATCGGCCCGCATCACGAGAGAGACGGCGAGCTGATCCACGAAGGCTTCTGGGACGACTGAGCGTCAGCGGCGCAGCGTCTCGTAGAGCGCGAGATGCTGCGCGGCGATCGCGTCCCACGAGTACGGGCCGGCCGCCGCCTCGCGCGCGGCGGCCGAGAGGCGCCTGCGTGCGGCCGGGTCGGCGAGCAGACGCGCGAGCGCGCTGTGCAGCGCCGCCGCATCCCCGGGCGG